>Ga0316207_10000058_pt1 | contig 241343 bp, 198 predicted proteins | sample 6weekpyrite_MG_FD_204943 | JGI IMG/M metagenome (GOLD analysis project Ga0316207, IMG submission 204943) | Microbial mat bacterial communities from mineral coupon in-situ incubated in ocean water Damariscotta River, Maine, United States -... | ecosystem: Environmental > Aquatic > Marine >...
CATTGCACCTCAAAGAACGGTAACAATGCTTGAACAGTTGCCGGGGATATTCTAGCCCTAACAAGACTAGGGACCTGGTTGTAACGTCCCGTAAATGTCGATCGACAGTAGTCAACAGCCAACCGAATACATTAATTAGTCCGGGAACATAATTTTCAGGAATTTTTGAACAATCCGATTTGGACAGCCATTCTATTAAGCGCCAAGGGCTCTGTTCAACGTAGGCCTTCCGAAGATACTCTCCCCAATACTTATCCCGGTCGGCCATTTTCATACTTGCAAGATATCGATGTAACCTTCGAAAATCATATGGGTGGTTAGGCTTCAGCGCTAAGACCAGAAGGACATCTAAGGATTGATGGGATATCTCTCCTTTCGAAGAAAGTAATTGCCTGACAATAGCATTCGTATCGTCGCCAAATCCCTCAGGACGTCTCCAATACAGACCATCAAGGAATAGTGAATAAGATGGATCAACCAGTCGGCGATCCTTCGGCAAATAGAATATGAGCTCTCGTTTGTTATCGAACTCCTTACCTCGTAGTCGGGTTGGAAACTCAATCATTAGAGCTTCCGCTAATCCTGGCTCCGTATATTCGTTCGGCCAGGCATTCTTATTTATCAGAAAGATTTTCCCCAACGGCCTGTTTGAGTAGAAGCATCGCCTCAAACTATCCAGTGAGGACACATCTAGGTGGTTCTTCAGTAGCCACCTGGCAATGATATGATCACTGAATTTCTGATAGGGTAACTGAATGACTTCAAACTGCTGGTAGTTCTCACCATATCCACTGGAATGGACTCCCTCAATGAGCAATCCCTCACTGACCATGAAGCGAAGAAAGTCAGCAGCTGCCTCTCTTGATTGAAACTGTGCTGTTGTAAAAAATATGTTTACGGCATCTTCATATGAAATGTAGTCCTTGGACTGCTCAGCCATACTCTTTGCGATGCCGACTGCCGCACCCCCGTTCACATGAAACTCTTTGATAACTTGCCAACAGAAATTCCTTGGCAACCCATTATCGTCTTCTAGCCGCCGACCTACTTTTTTGATAAAGCCTTCAAAAATATACGTCATACCCATTTGACCCGATGTAATGCCAACAAAGTCACGACGGGCATCTTCTGTGGTCATATTAGCTAGTTTTTCGCAAACAATTTTTAGGACCAACGGGCGAGAGAATTCATCCCTCAAAATCGGCACTTCTGGTAAGTTCAAGTTGTAGAAATGGAAAAACTCTTTCTGCGCATCAAACTCAGCATCTTCAAAACCATGGTGCTGAAGCTTGACCTGACTGTAATATAAAGCCTCCGGCACGCAACTGTGCTGAAAGGGTGAGCGAACTGAAAGTACAAGCCCTACATATGGGTGGCGCTTAGCTAATTTCACAAGGCTTGCAACACCAGTGATCCACTTCGTTCTGTCGCCTTCATTGATGCCGTCGACAATTACAAGAGAACGCTGGCCGTTCTTCCTTCCCTCTTCGTCGAGAAAGCCAAAAAGATCTTCATTATTGATCTGGTTGACAACGCCGCGGGTAAGCTCTTCTGGACCCGTTATATTCTTCCCGAGAACAAAATAAACCGGCTTGGATTTTTCCATTCTGGACAAGGCAATGTCGCATAGAGTATGCGTTTTCCCAGTACCCCAGCCTCCCTCAATGAAAACGACATTTCTATCCAGAAGGGCACGGGCAGGGCTAGACAAAAAATCCGTCACTTTTTCAATTATAGCTGACGCCTTTCTAAACTCCCGATAAGCGTACTCCAGTGATTGTCGACGCTTTCCCAACCTATCCTCAGCACTATCCGTGGGCAGCCCTGTCAATTCATTCCAAATACGCCCTTCCTTCTTGGATAGAGATTTACGACATTGCCTTGCAACAATGTCCGCCTCCTTTAAGATTTTGGACACACCGTCAAGCGAGGTGTTGTTCAGTTGCTGAAGTAACTCACATAAGGCTTTTGGTGTCCTAACCTTATCTTTGAAGAAGCCTGATAAAGTTCTCTTAGTGTCAGGAAACTCTTTTTGCATAGCACTCAATAATTCTGAAACTTGTGACCGAAAGCCTTCGTCAAAGGCCAAGCACGCTAGTGGTTCTATAAGTTGAGCGATTTGTATATTAGGCGCCTCTTTCTCAATCTGAGGCGTATAGCGAGGCCCTGCGCTAGTCACCTGAGCCTTGACTGCTGCTCTAATTCGTCTTTGGACTTCCATGCTGGCCGTACCTTTGCAGTGGCAAATGAGAAACTGCTTCTTCTTTGCGCTGCAAACAATACATAATATCTGTTTTTACAACAACCGATGGCGCGTGCTTGGTGGAGGGCTAGAACCGTTAATGTCGGCTTTGGGTCCAGGCTGTGTAAAAACTCCCTTGTCAAAAATTTGGGTAGAAAAACTTTCCGATAAGCAATGCTGTTTCTTGCCTTAGCGCATCGATCAGCCTACCAAGCAGCCAATATTGAGATTTCATACTATAGCTTTTGGGTGCCCTCGCGTTTTTACACAGCCTGGGTCAACAAGCGACCCTCAGCCTTTATTCGGGCGCGCATGAGGCAGGAAAAATAATCCCCGCCTCAATGCAGGCAGGATTTGACCACAATCGCTGCGCAGGATACCCATACAATAATGCAATTATGGGGGTACATCATGCGTAACATTTGGATAAAGCTGTTATTGGTGGCGGTTATTTGGGCGGGGGCAGGCCATGTGCCTTCTACAACTGCACAAGAGGTGACTGCGCCCCCAGAAGTGGCGTCTCTAAATGACTATACGCAAGAAGCGGAAAACCTGAAAAGCCGTGCGCTGAGCGCTATAGCGGATTTTGAGGTTCTGAAAACCCAAAACCAATCGCAGCAAAACATGACGCTCGTGGAATTGCTGGCGAGCGCTACCCCGGATGGGGCGCTCAAACGATTTGCTGCGCAGAATGAAGTGCTGCTGAAATTAGGTGAATTTATCGATGATCCTGACGCCTGGTACCTGGCCGCGAGCAGGCTGGAATCACGTAGAAGTCACGCCGACGCTCTTTATGCTGCCTGGTGGGCTTATAAAAACAGCAGAAACCTGCGCACACAGGTCGCGGCACTAGATAAAATGGCGGACGCGCATATCAGCCGATGATTTCCGGGTCAAAGGCATCAATGATAAAAACAATGCGGACCTTGTCAGCGTTCCAGCAGGTGATTTTAAACGCGTCCGAGCACCAGCGCAGATTGGAGCGCATAACAATGACCTTGCCGTCATGGATGCGCCCTTGTGGCCTCGCGGCATATTTACGCAGCAGCCAACCGTTGATTGCCATGATGCGGCAAAACCGCTTGTAGTTCACCGGCGGCAAAGCCTTTCTTTTGCGACCTTTTTTCAAGAGGCCGGTAATGCGGCGATAGCCGTACGTCGGCCAAGCATCTACCAGACGGCGGATGCCAACTGCAAGTTCCCTGTCTTCAGGCATCCGGCGACCACAGTCGTCGCCGACCGCTGCCTTGCGGCATGATCTCAATATCGGCGTTGGGCGTGGGTATTATTATAAGACATAGGCATATGCTTAGGAATAGTCCTAAGCCTCCATGATTATATCAGACTGAACAGTCGAAGGGGGGCACTCCAATACTTCAACCGTTGGGTTGATTGGCCAGAAACCACCTTTGAGGCTCAAAGAAATCTGGGCTATTAAATTTTACTCGCGGATCAAGTCATCTGGGTTAAAAAATAGATAATCATTCAACAGAAAGACTCTTTGAGCTACAAAGGGGTTGTGTTCAATAGCTGTGATTCGTAACGATAGTTATACAATTATAAATTTTATAGCGCACTATAACCGAGCATTTCTATTTTTCCTCAAAAAATATTTTGAAATATATCAATACCTTAGATAGCAGCATCTTATAAAGGGCTACTTTCAGTAAAATAAAGGCTTGCATTCATCGCCTTCATGCGATGACAGTCCATTTGAACATATTTGTTGCTTGGGGGCCGAGGTTTTGTTGCACGAAAATACGCTTGAGTTAAGACCCATAAAAGCAATGGCAAGTGTTGAGGCTGTTTTTAATGATAAAGGCTTCATCGAGTCAGAAAAGCGTAATGCCGCAACTGGAAGCGTTGAGGCAATTAGCCCTCTAATTTTGTCTGCAGAAGATTTTCATTCGAGATTTGTTTTTAGTAGCCATCGTTCTCAACTTTTTGCAGGCTTCAAAGAATGGCTTAACGTGGTGTACAGCCAGCAAATCAAGATCATGTCCTTTTGGTTTGGTGGTTCATTTATTGAAAAAAAAGAAATGCCTTCAGATATTGATGGGCTGGTTTTCTATGTGGACGAGCATAACCTGGGGCACAAACCAGAATGTTTGCAGACAGACTACTGCAAAAAGAATTATGCAGTGGATTTAAGGGCAGTTTCATTAAAGCAAAACCCCGTCAATGTGATCCATCAAGCGGCCCAATACACATTGTATTACTCCCAACCATCGCATGCAAAACATGGCTCACTCGAACCCTATAATAGACGTGCAATAATATCGATTTTAGGGCCAGAAGTGCTTAAATTCCTTAAGAATCAACGAAAAGACTTTACCAAATAGGAGACCCTAGATGGACTGGAAGCAATTGTGCTGGTTTACGTTACTATCGACTACAACATCCGTATTTGCAGCACCTCATAACGATACGCTTAAACCTGCTCCGTCAGTACTACTGAGCAACATGCAAGAATGTCGTTATGATGGGCTTCACACCATTCAATCTATAGAGACAAGGGGAATCCCATCATCATTTTCAACATCCTCTAAGAGAGCTAAAAACAGTGAAATAGATTTGCTGAGTAAAAACATTTCTTTTGCCAATGTGAATGCTGATTTTCTTGCACTGCGGTCCCATATGGACCATCTCAAATTGTTAATCGACAAGAATGAAATTGATTTTGCACTTAATAGTCACCTATTCGAAAGTGCTATATCCGCATCCGATATACTGAATGATCGAGAGTGGCTTGATTTTTTTGCTGCACAACTAGCATCTCGTCCTTGGATAGCTACCCGCCGGTCACACGGTGCAGACTTCTTATTGCGGGGCACTTTGTATTCCAGTGAAACCCTTCTTTCTTATCTAACTGGCCGTAGTGCAATTTTAAGCGACGACAAGGATAGCTTTGCGCTGGCCCTAAAAGCCATGATTGGCCAGATCGAAAAACAAAAACTGGGAGGAAAAAAAGTGATCAGTGAACGCGAGAGCAAGGGCTTAAAATTAAACCCGCGTACCAAATACCAAATAGCTAACATTGAAGACCTTGCAAAAAGTGAATTTCTTCTCGGAAAATTAATTGTTGAGGGAAGACAGAAAGGTTGGAGCACACCTATGACAAGCGATGTGATGTTTGAGAGAGCTTACCAAAGGCTCAACGACTGGTGTTCCAGTCGGCTCAGAACCCTTTTCAGGCGGGTAGTAGCGGAAAACTCTAAGAGCCGAAAAGTCAGGCAACAAGCTGCTTACAATAATAGGTCTTATGAAACGAACATTAAATTTTCACCTATCATGAGCGTCATTTTCATGTCGGTCACAACACACAAGTAATCACTCTTTATCTCAAAATTTAAAAATTCTAAGAAAGGCGAAAAATGTCAGAACCATTGGAAGAAATTGTTGTTTATGGTAGTGGGCCAAGTGGTGGCTTTGATTGGGGAACTTTCGATTTTGGATTTGACAATGTCGTGTACGATCAGGAGAGTGGTTCCGGTGGTGGTGTATCTTCAGAAGTAGATCAACTAGATCAGACTGACTTTACAGCAGTTTCGTTTCCAAATGGCGTTATATTATTGGTGGACCTTTCGACACTCCCTGATGTCGTGGTGAACGCACTTCTGTATATTGCAGACAATTTAGATCAGTTCCCTGCAGTGGAAAACCTTTTTAATGATCTAAAGGCTCAAGGCTATACTGAAATACAATTTAGGGCACACCCCACACATTCCTTGAATGCTGACGGGTCTCTTGTCCAATCCTTTGGAGATTATAATCCCCTTGCAGGAGTTTCTGCCGATGCTGCCTTTGTTGGGGCATCCGATCCAAGTGTAGGTGAAACATATGCAGTGATAACTTTTAACCTGACGAATTATAGTGGCGCAGACTTTGAGACGGCCCTTGAGGATATTCTTCATGAGGTATCTCATGCCGTCCATCCTTCTTGGGGTGAAACGGAAGCCAATAATAATGCTTCTTCATTATTGAATGAAATTCAGGGTATCCAGCCCGGCTATAACGGTAATACCGGCCAAAATGGGTACAATGATGCCGAACACGGCGTCGGCAACTCAGGTGACAATCAAATGAATGGGGCAGCTGGCCACGATCATATTGAAGGAAATGCGGGCAACGATAGTCTATACGGAAAGGGTGGAAACGATTTACTAGTAGGTGGTTCAGGCAACGACCGGCTCTTTGGTGGTGCCGGTAATGACGAGCTCATTGCTGGGGCTGGTAGTGATGAACTGTATGGTTCATCTGGCGACGACAAGTATGTCTTTGATGTGAACCTATCTGGCAGCATTGGCGATACCAGTGGTACCGGTGATTACATTGATATACAGACGACAAGTAATGTTAGCTTTTCTCAATCTGGGGATAGCTTGCATATTACTGACAATAACACAGGTCAGGTTTTGCAAGTTTTCAATTGGTTCAACGGTCAGGAAATTGAAATAGTTTCTCTTGCCAACGGCTCTGTCTTTAGCTCAGCAATAATAAACGAGATTATTAACCTGCAAGGTGGCGGCCTATTTGACACTGGTGGTGGCTTGTTGCCGCCAATTGTACTTGATCTGGACGGTGATGGCATAGAATTGGTAAACTTGGATGATTCCAATACTAAGATTGATCTCGATGGTGATGGTAAAAAGGACGAAACGGGTTGGGTTTCTAGTGACGATGGTATTTTGGTTTTTGACCAAAATGGTAACAATAAAGTAGATGGTGTGGATGAATTCACCTTTACTCAATTCGGCGAAAACTCGGAGACAGACTTGGAGGGGCTTGCTAGCTTTGATGACAATGGTGATGGTTTGATAAACAGCGATGATGCAATATGGGATGATTTACTAATTTGGCGGGACTTTAACCAAAATGGGAAATCGAGTTCCAAAGAGCTATTCACGTTGGACGAACTCGGCATTCAATCTATCGGACTATCTAGCAACGGAGAGCTGTCAGTAAATGAGGGAAATGTGGTTTTTGGCACGACTGAATTCACAAGAACGGATGGTACAGTTGGTATAGCCGGTGATGTTGCTCTTAGGTCCGATATCTATGGGTATGAATGGCAAGAAACGAGCGACCTTCACAACGCAATTGTTGATCATTTTGCAGGATTATAATCCTCATAAATAGAACTCGGCTACTCCCATGGGGGCTCACAAAATGGCCCCCATTTTGGGATATGCCGTGAAGGCAGCCTTGGTCTATTCTGCGAACAAGCAAGTAAGCTTCAAAGCTTGGCAATGAATTGAGCCGTATCGTGTTTAGGGCGGGTAACGATGATCAATAAGTCAATTGGAACAAAGCCCACACCCCATAGCAAAGCTTGGCTTGCACTAGTTAATGTCGCGGTGGCGTTTATTCTCCTGTGTATTACAGGTGCGGGAGTACGCGCTGATTGGATAGAAATCGAGACGCCTCACTTCATCGTCTATTCGCAAAAAAAAGAGAAAACCACGCGGGCATTTTTGGCAGAACTTGAGACTTTTCGAGCTTTTATAGAACAGGTAACTGGCACTAACCCTCGCATTGGTTCGCTAAGGTTGAAAGTTGTTATTTTCAAAAGAAAGAGGGGTTACAGAAAAGTTTCGCAATCAAGAAAGACCGGCGGACTTTTTGGGCTTCACCGAGATGGTCCGGTTGCCTTACTCTATTTTAGGGATGATAAAAGCACCTTTGCCCAACAAGGCCGTCAGGTTTTGTTTCACGAATATTTACATTTCTTCCAGTATCTGATGCGTCCAACAGGCTATCCTTTATGGTACCGAGAAGGATTTGCAGAATATGTATCGTCAAGCAAAATAGAAAATAGCAGCATGTTTGTTGGGGAGGTTCTTAACGCGAGGCTACCTTCTTTGGTTCGCGAGCGTTGGTATCCCTTAAAAGATCTACTTGAAGTCGATAAAATTCCTGCACGGGGAGATATTTTTTATGGTCAGGCGTGGCTCTTTACTCACATGCTTTATGCCAACATTAAGCTTTCGAAAGACCGCGCTCGATTTCTCGAAATGCTAGTGAATGGCGTAACGCCAGAGTTGGCCTCCAAGGCGGCCTTTAACCTGGACTTGGATCAACTTGACGCCGCGCTACGTCGCTATTTCAAAACGGGAAAGCTATCAGCGTTCATTTTCCCATTGCGAGTGCCGGAATTGAGTTTCTCCCAGACCCGCAAGCTTTCCCGAAAAGATGGGCAGCTACTAGAACTTGATCTGATGGCAGATTTTGCCAATGATAGGCTGAAACACAAAGTGGCGCTGAAGCAAGTTAAAAAGTTACAAAAACTACATTCAAAAAACCCTTCCTTAGAAGCGGCAAACCTAAAGCTACTTTCAAAGACAGAAGATTGGGACAAGGCGAAGAAGCACGCTCACATTTTGGCAGAGCAATACCCAACTGACCCGCGAATAAATGCCGTTGCAGGAGAAACCTTGCTTCGCCGTCAGATAGCGCTGATGCAAGTGAGCAAAAGACGCCGATTTGATCTCGAGGAACTTGCTATCATTTCATCCTATCTTAAGAAGGCGGTCAATAGTAACCCTAAGGATGCGCTTTCGCGTTATTGGTTAGCAAAAACGTTTGCCTTTGGATATAGGGATCAAACTATCGACTATGTTGAGTTGGTGTTGGAGGCATACAAATTGTATCCGCAATATCGCAGTATAAGATACCAGCTTGCTTTCTTATTGGTGGAACATCAAGAATATCAAAAAGCTTGCCAACTCTTAAAGCCCCTCCATCAAAGCGAAAAAAGGGCTGAGTCTCGACTGAGGATTGAGTTGGCAGTGGCGCGATTTGATGAGCCGAAAACATGTCCTCTGGTAACGCACTAGAAAGAACTGAGCAATTTAGTCCCCTTAGGTGTAATAGTTGGGACTATATCTGACAGCCACTAACACAAAATTGGTAGTCGTCAGATCAGGTTCGAATCAATATACCTTTGGGTCATGGGCGGACATTTGGGCACGATTTCACTGCAACTGCTATGTGATCCGTTAGCCGCTGCTCAGGTTCGTGATAGAAAGTCTCTTCTCGCCAAAATAGGTTAGGAATCTTGCTCCCTTATCGAAGTTAACAGGATTCCTAATATTATCTTATGTTCCTGAAGTTTCGATCGCGTCTATTCCTGCTTTCTTTCTTCTTCGTGCCTCAGCGCTTTTCTTGCCAAGCTCTGACATTGCCTTTCGGATGAGTTCTTGTTTGTCCTCAGGTGGTGGTTTTTGATGTTCAGCCATTCCCTGTTCGCCGTCTAGCACTGATGGTTTAGCTGTTGTTTCTACCGCTGCGCCAACCGTTAATTGAGCGCTCGGCGTACCGTGCCCGTGCGGTTGATTTAACGGTTGTTCCAACGGTTCTTTGTACCGTTCAACTCCGTGGTTTTCTGGGCTTTCTTGGTGTTCTAAAAGTACTTTTGGAGAAAGCGCTTTTAGCGCTTTTTGTTCCGCGCAATCCAACTCATCTGTATCGTCCTCCTCCTCTGAGAACAGTTTGCCAATTCCGTATACGGCGAGGCCAATTGCCCCGAGCGCGGCGAGAGGACCGAATGCTCCAGATGTCATTAATCCAGTGAGTACAGCGGTTGTTTTGGGGATGTCTAAATTGTTTGAAGTCATAGTTTATACCTTAGAAAAAAGTGCGTTGAGTGCTTGTCCCGCTGTCCCGCCCCCTAGGGCGGGGGACAGCGGGACAAGACTATTAAATGAGGCCTTCGCCTTGGGCTCGGGTCTTCCAGCGGTGGATGGTGGACTTGGTGACACCCAGTTCTTCGGCAATATCCCGCAGAGGCATCTTCTCTTTGAGCAATTCGACAGCCGTACTGTAGGTGATGTCGCCTTGCGTCCATTCCCACCGTAGAAGGCCGTCCTGATCAAGGAGGCTGGCTTCCATATCTTGAGCTTGTTCACCGCTCAAGTGTCTCGCCTTGGTGTAGGTGACAAGTATTTTTGTGCCGCCTTCGCCTTGAACATGATCTTCGGGCCTTTTGAGCTTTATAACAGCGTCCATGACGTCTTCTTTTTTGTGTGAGCCCCGTTGCTTGCCTTCTTTGTTGGCGTGATGAACGAAGATTATCGAGCGGCCTTTCTTGCGGTGTTGTACGGCCCATTCCTGAATGGGAGCCCACGATTCTGCTTCATTCTCATTGCCAGACCGGTCAAAGGTTGAGATGTTGTCAATGAAGATGGCTCTTGGGTTAGACAGGGCTATCAGTTCATTGATGTGATCACGGCCCTCGTTGGTGCCAAGGTCGGGGATAAAGTCATTAACCTGACAATCTGGCGTGTAAAGGTTGATAGGTTGCTTGGTGGGCTTGCCGTGACATAGCTTATGCAGCCGCTGTTTCATGACTGTGGCTTGCATCTCGCCGTCTAGGTACAGTACAGAAACCGCCTCTTGAGCCTCATAACTAAGAAACTTTTCACCGTTAGCCAACGCCAAGGCGCAAGACAGTGAGAAAAAGGTTTTACCAATGCCGCGGTCTGCAAAGATCATGTTGATGGAGCCTTCAGGTATCCACGGAAACAAAAGCATCTTGCGTTCTGGCAAGTTGAGCGTTGCCAAATCATTGGCCGCAATCAGCTTGTGTTTATGCTTTGTTACTAAGAACTTCCAATGAGCAGGTACGATTTCTGAATTGTCTGCTACGTATTGTTCAAATGTTTGAGCAATTGCCTCCCGGGCAGGGTGGCCTGATAAACTGTCCACCTCATTCCAGAGGGAGAGTTCTGGCAAGCTTTTCAAATAGTCGCACACGTCGCCTTTCTCTTGAACCGGGAACCGTACGATTTTGACAGAACTTGGCGTCTTAAAGCCGCGTATCAGGCCGTAAACGTCTCTTGCGTATTCGGTGCCTGGCTTGTCGTTGTCGGGTAAAATATAGATGCTCTCGGCATTACTGAGTGCGTCCCAATCTGCAAGGTGGGCTTGCGCGCTTCCTCCAAGGCTCGTGACGGCTTGAAAGCCTAAACCATGAAGAGCATGGGCGCATTTTTCACCTTCTACAATGAAGCAGGGTTTTGAATTGTCTTGAATAGAGTGCAGTCCAAAGAGGCGGTGTTCTTTTGGCAATGTGTCAGGTATGCCCGCTTGACCATTTTCTTTGAAGTAGGGTATCATCTGCTTGCGAAATGAAGATCCATCTGAATTATCGCTTTCAAGGCGGCGTACGTGTCCAACCACGTTGCCGTCTTTTGTTTTATAGTCCCACCGCATAACATTACGCATGAGAAGCCTCCCCTAATTGAGAGAGGGTCTCGCGAAAGCTCAAGCCGTAGCGGTCTTGGTGGAAGTTCAAGATGTCACCGCCTTTCGCGCCGCAAGAAAAGCAGTAAAAGCCGCCTGTCACGGTGTTGATGTAGAGCGACCCCCTGCGCCTATCACTGTGGAAAGGGCATAGACCATTCCATCCATGCCAGCCTTGCCCCGTGGATTTGCCAAGGGAACCCTCAAGGTGAGCGCCGTAATATAATTCTGGCGGCAGTTTTGCCTTCAGGCCTTTTGCAGAGATGTGAACATTCATGACAACACCTCGCCTTGAAGCCGTGAATTGATGAAATTATCAACATCGACTTCGCGGTAGCGAATAAGGCGACCTGTTTTTACGTAAGGGAGGTTGTACCGTTTGGTTGTGCGCCAAACGGCAAGAGTGCCAACAGAGATGCCGAGAATGTCAGAGACTTGTTCTTTTGTCAGGAGCGTTAAACTCATACTAATTATCCTTAATCCAAGTTGCGACAACGAGCGTCATGCTCATTGCAACGGGAATAATTAGATCAAGTTTCGTTTAACTCGGGGAAGTCAGGAGTGAATCCTAACTGGTCATTAATCAATGTATACCGGTTGCTCTGGATTGCGGATTTCTGAGTAATGAGTGATTTCATTCAGATACTGCAAAAACTTGAAGCGCCTTTCTTCAAAAGGGATTTCACCGTGTGAGGGGTGGCTGTAAAAATAGTCCAAGGGGTCTTCGTAGGTGGCTTCTACCCAATCTATGACACAGCCAAAATATTCTGGATATGCGCTATCACTTTCTCGAATGATGGGGTGGTATTCTTTCATCATGCCGATGATTTCTTGCCAGAGAGAACGAAATGCCTCAACCGCCTTCTTGGCGGCTATTTCTTCACCGTTGAGATGTGTAATGTTGAATTTAAGGTATCGTGCAATAGCCCATGGGTTCTCTAATATATCGTCAGAACTGTAGCTATCGCCTCGGTCGGCTTTGAATTCTTTGTGAGTGCTACGGAGTTCATTCAGGTGTGATGCAGCCATCGCAAAATCACCCCTCAAGCGCATGAGCAGTTTCATTGCTTGCGTTTCGGAAGCCCCGCGCTCGACTATGAGGCAAATGAAGATGGAATTTTCTATTTTTTCGTCTAGGCCGTAACGTTTGTTGCGACCGGGTTTTATGGCTGAGTGTTTTGAAAGCTCTTCTCCGATCCAGCCAACTGAATGGCCAGTTAGGCTTCTTAGAAGATTAAAGGTGCGGCTAGCAGCGCCGCGGATAATATGCTGGTGAGGCCTGAAGGGGTTCTCTGTAGCTTGCAACTTCTTATACGCTTCCTCCATTGAAGCGATATAGCCATCGAACAGGAAGCGCTTTTCGCCTGGGGTTGCCTCGCTTATTGTATTGTATGCTGCGAGTAGTTCACTTTTACGCTGTTCGTTAATCACTATTTACCTTCCTCTTTTGTAGTCAGCATTGCTCTTGTCGCCTTATTGGCTGCGGCTCTTACTGGGTCGTTATGCAGCCTTGAATAGATTTGTGTGGCCGCTTGTGATTTATGGCCAAGTGATTTGCCGATGATTTGCAGGCTCGCTCCAGTGATCGCCTGGTAGCTCCCAAAAGTGCGCCGTATGTCATGTATTCTGATGTCCATCATGCCGTTCGGGAGGTGCATATCACGTGATTGAGCTTTTTGGGAAATGAGTAAAAATAAACGACTGCCATCGGTGTTATCTTTGGCTTCTTGCTCTACCTCATCAATCAGGTTGGCTAGGCTTTTTTCTTTCTTCCATATTGAGATGGTTGCCTTCTCTTTTACGCGCCGCCATGCTTTTTTAGGGTCTGCCAAATGCCCCTCTTTGCTGGATGGGCTTGGAAAAGCCCAAGGGCTGCCTTGATCTGCTATCTTGCGCCTCAGTAAAACCGCTTCGGCTTCATCGGTGAGGGGAATAATTACGGCTTCGCCGTTCTTGGTTTCGGGAATACGCCACGTCTTGTTGTTCCAATCGATTTCATCCCAGCGCATTTTAAGGACATTAGATTTTCGTGCGCCTGTAAATAACGAGACGAACAGATAGTCACGCGCCACTTCGTTTTGCTCTGCTTCAAGTGCTTCTATGAGGAGGGGCATTTCGTCAGGCTGGATGAAACGGTCTCGAGATTTTTCTTTGAACTTCTTAATGCCAAGGGTTGGGTTCGTTCCTTCCCATCCCCATTCAATAGCTTTGTTATACATGGCCCGCAGACGCTCAAGAATGCGGTTGGCTTGATAGAGGCCATTGTTGTCCCGTATTTTGCCGTGAAGCAGAGTGATTTCATGCTTGCTGATGTCTGATACCTTGCGGTTAAACCAGTGGGGCAGGAATTTGTTGATCTCCCGTTCGTCATACTTCCAGGATTTCTTTTCGACCTTGCTGTAGCGCTCCATATAAGTTGAGAACAATTCCTTGAGAGTTATCTCTTTTTTTACCCTGTTTTTTTCCACATTAGGATTGGTGCCACTCGCAAGAGCGCCCTTCGCTCTCGCGGCCTCTCTCCTGGCTTGTTCTATGGTCATGTCGGGGAAGGTGCCTAGCGATATGCGCAGTGGGCGGCCTTGGTGCTTCTGGTAGAGCTGAAAGGTCTTAACCCCGCTTGCGGTCACGCGGATGATAAGCCCTCGCTCTTTTGCGTCTTTAAAGGCATAGCGTTTGCCTTTGTCGGGTAGAGGCAAGGCACCAAGCGTTTGCTTGGTGAAATTGATTTTTTCATTTGGGGCTACCATGGGGCTACCTATTTACGTAAACTGGAGTAGGGTTCGTAAATGCACGATAAACGAAAAATATTATATAAATCAATAAAATAGTGCTATCATTATACAAAGTTAAACTTGGTGATATGGTAGACCATGAGGCTCATAACCTGAAGGTCGTAGGTTCAACCGTAGGCGCAGCAACGCATCGCGTTGCGAGATAGCGCCAAGGTCAGCGAAGCTAAACCCTACCCCCGCAACCAATTTAAAGGATCGGTCCTCTGGACCGGTTTTTTTATTGTCTGCTGTGGTTCCTATGTTCAGACCAAGTCCTTGTAATGCAAGGGAAACAGGAAACGGATTGGCTAAAAAAATGAAAGCAGGCCCTGTCGTCAGTACACCGGAGCAGAGGGCCTTTTTGTGGTGACCCAACAAAAAACCGCGTGCCGTAATATGACACGCGGTTTCGTTTGTTTTGCTTAAGACGATTTTCTCAATCGCCTCAGAATAACCAAACAATGAGAGGGCAAATCATCGCCCTCCCACTAAATTATTTTAGAAGCGGAACCGTGCTTTGACGTAATATTGTCCGCCATTAAAGCCGAATGGACCAGCTTCAGGATACAGTTGGCCAAGACCACCAGCACCTGGGTTTTCGTCAGAATAGTTGCTGAAGATATTGTCAACGCCGGCCACAAGTTCTAGGCCTTCGTTAAACTCATAAGCAATTTCTGCGTCCACCAGGAATTCTGAGCTGATATCATCAACGCCGTTTCCTGTATCGTCCCAGCCGCCATAGTAGTTCACACGGAGAAGAGTACGGAACGGGCCCTCTGCGTGGGTCCATGTCAAGCTACCTTTGATATTTGGAAGCAAGTCCTCCAGAGCACGAACACGTCCGGCGCTGATAGGATTAAGTGCACCAGTGTCGGTCACTTCTGTTTTGGTGTAGTTGGCGGCAAGTGTCAGGTTTGACGCACCGTCACCCAAATCAAAAGCATAGCGTCCGACAATGTCGATACCCTGTGTGTTTGTTGAGAAGCTGTTTGAGAAGAAACGGAACTGAGAAAGATCATCAAGGCCAATGAAGTCTTGGCGGTTGATAGTTCCGTTTGCATCCAGTCCTGTCAGTGCTTCGGAAACGGTTGCAAAGTCAGTACCGCCACCGGCGAAATTAAGGGCATCAAGGAAGTCAACGTTGGCTCCCAGTGCCACACGGCCATTTACGTCGATATCGAAGAAATCAACTGTCCATGTAGATGCGCCCATATCAAACGCAAAACCAATAGAGATATTGCGTGCTTCCTCTGTACCAAGTCCGGGACGACCATTGCCTTGACTTTCAATGAAGTCAGCAGCGAGCTGACCAGCAGCAGAAGACAGTGGCAACGTACCTTGGTCGATCAAAACACCGCCAACATTTTGTGTTGTTACGTTGGTGATATTGGCTTGACCAGATGTTGGAGCGTGGAAGCCTGTCGAATAGGTACCGCGAATGCGGAAGCTATCGCTAACATGGAAAAGAGCAGCTAGCTTGTAATCAACAGTGTCGCCAAACGCGCTATAGTCTTCATAGCGCAGTGCACCCTGTAGTGTCAGCACGTCAGATACGTCGGTTTCAATGTCGATATATCCAGCATAGCTGTCCTGAGAGTTAGACGAACTGTTCGGGAAACCACCAAAGCCGTTTGAGCTTGATGAGAAACCCTGATCAGCAAGCGGGCCAAGTGCGAAGGACGCAGCGTCGCCAGCAAACAGGTCGAACGTCTCTTTGCGGTATTCACCACCGAACGCTATGTTGATGTCAGAAGCAAAGCTGCTTTCAACGGCAAATGAAAAATCAGCATTGATCGACGTCTCAATTTGTTCCTGCCCACCAGGGATGAAATCCCGCGGCGTATTCGGGCCAAGCGAAGCATTGACTGTATTTCTGATGAAGAAGTCAGTGCGGTTGGCTCCGTGAGTAACGCTTAGGTCATAGTCCAGACCGCCTGCGAACTCAAGTTGACCGCGAATACCACCTGCAACACTAAAGTCTCTGTTGTCACCACCAAAACGTGGAACAAAACCACCAGGGATGGTTTCAATGAAAGAGAAGCAGTTTGCGCTTGCTGTTACTTGAGCAAGAACGGTCGCGTCCGGGATCAAATTATTTAGCGGAATACCGGCAGGGCAGCTTTCGCCAACGCCAACGCCGTCCAAATCACCAACGCGTACAGAGGCAACGCCGTCTGCGTCAAGGGCACCAGTGATCGGGTCTACTGTCGGGCCACGATAAACGCCGCCACGGTTGGTTGGGTTGCGGTAAAAGAAGCCGCCAGTCACTGTTCTTTCAGCATAGCTACCAAAAGCATAAAGCTCTGTCTCTTCATTCAGTGAAATTGCTGAGTTCACAAACAGTTTCACATCATCTTCTACGTCAGGTTGACCCCAATATTGAGGAGCTTCATCTGTGTAGGAGTTGATAGTCAGGAAATCACCCGCTGCAGTGTTGCCTGCGGCAATCAAAGCCAATACGTCGTCACGTACAACGGAACGAACGGTACCGTTTGTATCGCCGTATTCTGCCGTGATGCTCATAAATCCGGCGTCGCCAAGTGGCAAGCCAGCGTTGGCTGAAATCCGGTAATTGTCACCGTCACCAGCGTATGTAGAGCCGTAGCTAGCTTCGATCTGGCCGCCTTCTGCATTGTCTTTCAAGACAAAGTTGATTACGCCCGCGATAGCGTCGGAACCATATTGAGACGAGGCACCGTCGCGCAATACTTCAACGCGCTTAAGGGCCAGCGAAGGAATGGCAGAAATATCAACGCCTTGCGCGCCATCAGAGATGCCGCCACCAAGGAAAGAAATAACAGAGCCGCGATGCCGGCGTTTGCCGTTTACAAGCACGAGTGTGTTGTCAGGTGACAAACCGCGCAGGTTGGCTGGGCGGACGATACTCGCAGCATCTGAAATCGGCTGTGAATTAATGTTAAATGACGGAACCGAAGTCCGGAGCAAGTCTTGCACGTCACTGGATGAGCTCTGTCGGAACTCGCCAACTGAAATTACATCAACTGGTGCAGGCGTATCTGCCGCAGAACGGCCTTTGCGGCGCGTACCAACTGTCACAATTTCCTCAACATTTACGACTTCAACGCCGTCGTTGTCATCGCCCGAAGATTGAGCGAAAGATGGGGCTGCCACAATGCTTGTAAGCAACGCCGTCGATGTCATGAACGCAAGATGTCTTTTTAAAGGCGTCTTCGTCATCATTAATTCTCCCTATTATTCATTAATTGGCGAGGCGTTTTCTTGTTGAGGCGCCTCCCCTACTTTAGTTCGCGATTGTATTACCATCCAATATGCTGAAAGTATCATCGATAACCTACATGTGAACTAGTGCTGAGCAGGTCGGATGGCAAATATCACTGTTAGTTAATCTCTGAATTATCTTCGATATTCTCTCTAGCTTTCCAGGCATTACTATATTTGATGTAACCCCTTGTCTTTATAGACGTCTAAGCAGCGCAAAATGCGCAAAATTAATGCAAATAATTAGTTTGGACTAAAAGTCCTGGTTCAAAAGGCACTCCGATGGTTTGGATGTCGCTTTCGGCCAGGCCCTTTTGCTTGAGGAACCAAACTGTATTGCGGCTCGAAGATAGCCGTTGAAGCCCCGAAAAAGCAATCAATGATTTCTGAAAAGTGGCCATTTGGGTAACAAAGGGAAATTACGGAGCGCATTTTTGGTAATTTTGAACTAGGTACGTCTTGCGGATCGAAAGTTCAAGAAAGCGCTGAAAGCTAAACTTTCTGGCGCTCCGAGTTCATAGGCTGTTTTGGTTTGATGCGACATTAATTCAACATGACTGAAATACTCGCGGGCTATTTTGACGCAAACTGAAACACCATGCAAATCAATGTGAATTGTCTCTCCATTACAAGATTGGGTGCGGTTTCTCGCGGAACTTTTACTGAAAATGAGCCATTGCCGAAGCCGCTGACCAGTTTCGATTGTGGGAAGAAAGAAATGCCTAATTTTTCAACGGACATTAAGACAAGCAATCTTTCGACTGCAGACGGCGGCCAGCGATATGCTTTTCGAACACCTCAAGCCGCCTATGAGCTTGCTGATTTTCTGGCGAAAAGCTGCATGAACCATCCGTTGATTACACTTGGTCTGAAAGAACTACTGCTCAATGCGGTTGAACATGGCAATCTTGAAATTGGCTTTGAAGAAAAAAGCCACCTCATAAATACAAATACGTACCTGGAAGAGCTGAACAGTCGTTTAAAAAAGCAGCTTTATGCGGCGAGGGAAGTGGTTTTGGAAGTTACGAAAAAGGGTAAGGAGTTTACGTTCACAATAGTTGATCAGGGCCAGGGTTTTGATCCTGCACCCTTTTTAAATATGGCCTCCCGGCCAATCAAATTGACCCACGGGCGAGGCATCGCGCTTGCAAACGAAGTTTGTTTTGAACACCTGACATACCGTGGGCGCGGCAGCATTGTTGAATGCAAGGCAATGTCCTGCAATAGCCTTTAAATGTGCGCGCTGCATTCGCTAGCTTTGTAGTTTTTTGAGGCGGGAGTGAGTGTTGAATTGCTTTTGAGGCTTCTGCCTTGGGCACATCAGTTTTTCAAAATTGAGATGATGTTGCGACTAGAGAACCCCATGGGGCGAGGTTATCTTTTATTGTACGAAATGAATTTCCGGGCCGCTTAGTGCCGCCAGTTCATTGACTTTATTCATAAACTTTGGCCAGTCGATAGGCTTGCTGAATGTTGCAGAAGCGCCCATGTGGCCCGCAATTTCCAGAAAATTTTCTTTGTAGGAAATGCCACCGCCTGAAATCGCAATAATGTTTAGGGCAGGGTATGCGGCGCGGAGTTCTCTTATGGTTTCTAAGCCGTCGCATAGACGCATATAAATGTCGGTCACGACAATGTCCGGGCATTGGTTTTCACAAACCGTCGAAGCCGCGCGTCCGTCTTCCAGCTCTATAATTTCAAAACCCTGATCTTCCAATCGGCGCCGTAAAAGGCTTCGAATGGCAGCTTCGTCGTCGATTATCAGTATTTTTGCCACAGGCTTGCTCAATTTCTTTGGTGCCAATATAGGAGGGGCCAACCGTTGTTAGCTCTGGTGTGGTCCCAACCGTTTTTCTCAGGTGCCACCGACCATAAGCTTGTTAGGCTACGGATAAATTTCCCTTATGTGTCAAAATATGTCAGAGTGATGTCGTTAACGAATTAGTTATTCCATTTGCTTATTCCCTATAAGGGTAAGGGACTAAAAAGAAGTATCAGAAATATATGAATAAGCTCGAAACACTTCTTCTTGTCGAAGACGATCAAGATGTACGGCGCACAGTTGCGCGGGTGTTGGAGCACGCGAATTACCAAATACTGGAAGCATCTAGTGGAACTGAATGCATGGAGTATTTGGAGACGGGGCAAGTGGATATCGCGATTGTAGACCTCGGGCTCCCTGATATTGACGGCATGGATTTGGTCAAGTCGATTCGGTCATGGGGGCCGGTGGGTGTATTAATTTTATCTGGTCGGCAGGAAACTGTGGATAAGGTTATTGGCATTGAATTGGGTGCTGATGATTATTTAACCAAGCCGTTTGATAATCGGGAATTGGTGTCTCGTGTTAAAAGCATTGCGCGTCGGCTGCCGAAAAATCAACACACCAGCGCTGAGCCTACAAAAACAGGGAGCGCCTACGAATTTGACGGCTGGAAGCTATTTGAAGATCGGCATGCCCTAACCAATCCTGACGGCGCGACTGTGGAACTTACAAGTGGTGAGTTTGAGCTGTTGTTACTTTTCCTAAAAAGCCCAGGCCGTGTGTTGTCTCGAAATCAAATAATGGACGGTCTTTATGGTGACCGAACACCAGCATTTGACAGAAGTGTTGACGTTAGAGTGGGTAGGCTGCGTAAGAAAATTACTTTTGCGTCGGGCGAGCTAACGAAAATCAAAACCATTCGAAATGCTGGTTATCTCTTTTGCGCAAAAGTAGATCGTGGTTAGAACCGACGCCAAATTTAGTCTCGCTACTTCTTTTTATAAAATCTAGTAAAACCCATTCCTGTTTGGGCGACCGATTTATCTGTTTCCCCTTGCTCTACATCATACGTTTATTCGCATTAAGCGCTTTGACACATTTTGATTTTTTTCGAAATCTGCCGGAAATTCATTGGATAACTTGGTTCGCTAAGGTCCTCTTCATCAGATTGAAACATCCGGAGCTTGCGATGCGGCAGGACAATGACAACACTGGTAAAGAATTTCCGATACCCGGTAACGAGTATGCTGGCGCAAATCGCCGCTGCGACAAGGGCACGGCTCTTAAGGCAAAAAAGCAACCTTGCAAGTCGGCTAAGGGTGCAGATCAGCAGTTCGCGAATGATGTAGACAAGCCAAGCAATTCAGATGTCGCGGCCGTTTGTGCAAGAGATATGAATAATTCGATTGAAGGTATTGCTTCAACAATAAACCGGTTGAATGAAATAGCTTTTAGTCATGCGCTGGCTTCAGAAACGCAAAGCGCAACGGTGGTTGCCGAAATCAGACGCAGTATCCAGGAAGCTGTGCGGGGTATTCAGCATGTTTCCGGGACCTTGGCGGAACTAAAAAGCAAAATGCTTAGAACGGGCCGAGGACGTGATGACATATGGGATGCGGCGGTTTCGCTGGACTTACAGTCATCCGCTCTGCAGGGCGCTGTGGCAGTGCTGACAGGAAAAATAAAGCATCTTTAAATCGGTATTTCGGAATTAAGTTGGAAAGGTGAGCAAAAATATAAGTGATGTGAAGAGAGTGATTTAGCACCGTGGTTTTTGAGATAATTGATTCAACCAGCCCCCTGGTCTCAAATCTCAGAAAGTCCCACACCGTAAATAAACTTACGGTGCAACTGCGGTGCTAATTCACTCTCTTTATTTTTTTGGTAACTGCATTTGAATATGGCAGGATCCTAGCGTTTCAGAGTTTCTCTGACTTTATCAACCAGTTCTGCTTTCCTGTATGGCTTATGTACCAAAAACCCTTCGATTTCTGATTGTCTTTTCTGAGCGAAAGACTCTGGCGTATAGCCGCTGGTGAAGAGAACTTTGATTTCTGGTTGAAGTCTCTTAGCTTCCTCACTGATTTCTGCGCCGCTTATTCCGCCAGGCAACATCATATCGGTGAAAAGCAAATCAAAGCGCCTGTCTCCTTGTAGATGCCTTAATGCTTCGTCGCCGTTGCGGGCTTCAACAGTTTCATAGCTTAGGCCTTGCAGAATTCTTGCGGAAACCTGCCTCACCTCTGAATTATCCTCCACGATCAAAATGCGAGCGGTATCGGTTTCAGAAGCAATGCTGTTTTTCTCTGTGTTCATGGCGGTCTGGGTTGCGGTTTCAGTGGAGCGAGGCAAATATAATTGGATGCTGGTGCCCTGGCCAAACTCGCTGCTAATCGTAATGTGTCCTCTTGACTGCTTTACAAAGCCGAAGACCATGCTCAGGCCAAGGCCGCTGCCTTTGCCAATTTCTTTGGTTGTGAAAAAGGGTTCGAAAACATGTTCAAGAACCTCTGCAGGCATGCCAAGCCCCGTATCACTGACGGTTACCAATACATATTCGCCCGGCGTCACTTCATCATTTTTTTGCGCGAACTCTTCATCCAGAATGGCATTTGACGTCTTAATGGTTAGTGAGCCGCCACCGGGCATGGCATCCCTGGCGTTAACAGCAAGATTTATGAGCGCATGTTCGAGCTGGGAGGCATCGATGCTAACTGGCCAAACATCTGGTGCATGGTCAATTATGGTTTCGACCGTCTCCCCCAGTGTTCTGCGGAATAATTCTTCAAGGCCGCTCACGAGTGCCTTTATGTCAGAAACTGAAGGCACCAGTGACTGCTGGCGAGAAAAAGCTAGCAAACGGCTTGTAAGCGACGCCGCACGGCTGACAGCCTGCATTTCAAGTTCTAATAATTTGACAGCGTTTTCATTGCCTTCAACTTCGTCCAATAACAGTTCATTATAGCCCATTAAAATTTGCAAAATATTGTTAAAGTCATGGGCAATGCCGCCGGTCAATTGGCCGACGGCTTCCATTTTTTGGGCTTGCGCCAGTTGGGTTTCAAGCAATTTACGCTTGGTGATGTTTGTTGTGCTGCCCCGGTAACCTTTGAAATTGCCGCCGCCATCAAACACCGGGACACCATTGGCGCTAACAAGAAGAATGTCGTTGTTTTGGGTCCGAATTATATATTCAAAGTATTTAAACTTCTGCCTCGAAGCCAGAACAACCTTGTGAGCTTCCCAGGCTTTTTTGTCTTGTTCTTCCGGTGAATTATGCCAACGCTTTGTGCCAATGACATCTTCGGTTTTGGTGCCGGTCTTTTGCTCGAAGTGAGGAGAAATATAAGTATATCTTAAATCAGCATCCATTTCCCAGAACCAGTCTGAAGAAGCCTCGGCAAAATCGCGAAACCGATCTTCACTATTCTGCAACTTCAGATGATCAGATTTTTGGGCCCGCAACATTGCCGCTTCATTGAGGCCTCTAAAAACGGCTGTGTTTAAAAAATGCAGTTGGTTTTTATTGAGATAATCGTGGGCGCCCGCTTTAATTAATTTGATTGCGCTTTCATCTTTTACCTCGCCTGAGACCAGCAGAAATGGGATTTCATTGCCGTGCTCTTTCACTAATTTTAACGCTTCAGTTGCATCCAAATTCGGCATTTGAAAATCGCAGGTAACAATATCCCACGTTTGCGCAGGCAGGGCGTCGACAAGCTCTTCCTTTGTAGAAATCAAACGATGTTCGATATTTGGGTAATTCTGTCCAAGCTCTCTTAACAAGAGCAATGCCGCATCTTCCTCGTCTTCAATGATAAGTATTTTCAACAAGTCTTGTGGCATGGGTTATTCCGGCTCCGGGGTGCCGACATTTAGCACCAGCCAATATAACCCCATTTGGCCAATTGCTTCGACAAACTGATCGAAATCAACAGGTTTCCGGATGAAGCTATTTGCACCGTTTCGGTAACTACGGATCAAATCATCTTCTTCGTTTGATGTTGTTAATACCACGACGGGGATCAGGCTCAAAACGTCATCTGCGTGGATATGCTTTAAAACCTCGAGCCCACCAACTTTAGGCATTTTGAGGTCAAGTAGAATAAGTTCAGGGCGCAATCGGGAAGGATCTTCAGGCCCTTTGCCAAACAGCAAGTCAATCGCTTGTGCGCCGTCCTCGGCAACAACAACCTCATTTAAGATGTTGCTTTGCCTTAAGGCGCGCCTCGTCAGTAAGACATCGTCGGGATTATCCTCAACCAGCAATATAGACTTTTTATACACGTCGCCCCCCTTTGGGTCATCTGACAGGTCGTCATTCGCAACTTTAACTATAGACGGTTATAACAGAAAATAAAAAGTTGCGCCTTCATTCACTTCGGATTCGGCCCAAATTGATCCGCCGTGGCGTTTAATTATGCGCTCCACTATAGATAGACCAACTCCGGTTCCTGGAAATTCTCGTGTATGATGCAATCGCTGAAATGTAGCAAAAAGCTTGTCCTTGAAGGCCATGTTAAAACCAACGCCGTGATCTTGAACGTAGAAGCACCGTCCCCGTCCGGGGACTATTGTTTGGCCCATTTCTATTTCCGCGACGTCTTTTGTGGAACTATACTTCACGGAATTTTCCAGTAAGTTTTCCAGCGCTATCCTAAGTAGTTTTTTGTCGCCCGATGCTTTGAGCGCCGGGGTGATCGTAAATTTTATGGTTTGGTCAGGGTTCGCCTGCTTTAGGTCTTCAAGAATTTCCGCGGCCAAGTCTGATAAATTGACCGAGCCTACCTGAAGGTCCTGCTTTGCTATTTTTGAAAGTTTAAGAAGGTCATCGATTAGGCCACCCATTCGGGTGGCGGCCAGGCGAATACGTTTAAGATAATCGCGGCCAGTTTCGTCAAGTTTATCTTCATAATCTTCAAGGATGGCTTTGCTAAACCCGTCGAGGCTTCTTAGCGGAGACCGAAGGTCGTGGGATACGGAATAGGAAAAAGCCTCCAATTCTTTGTTGCTGGCTTCCGCAGCCCCAAGCGCCACATTTAGCGCGTGTATTTTCTGTGAGATCGTTTCCGCTAAATAGTTAAAGGCGATTGATAAATCAGTAATTTCACCCTTGCCCCTCACGGTGGTTCTCGCGTCAAAATCACCGTCAGTAAGGGCCTCGGTATGCTTTTTAAGTGCAGTTATTGGTCGCAAAAGCTGCCGTTGAAACCAAAAGCCTGTCGCTAGCATCACAAGCAACAGCGAGGTCGCGGTCCACAACAGCAATTCATTGACCTTTTCCCGCTCATTCGCCAGTTCGTAAACCAGCCTGCGGCGCAGACCACTTGCTTCTGATACTATTTCGTGTGCCGTAATATTAAGTTGTGATTTGACGCCGTTTATAAGTTGTTCGCTGGTCGGTGCTTGTCTTTTTTCCAGAATAATAATCCTGAAAAACAGTTTCCGGATATTGACGAGATCTCGGCGAATTCGATTGAGTGCGGTTAGTCTGTTTGTGTCAAGGTCATGCGCAGACTTCAGTAAAATATTGGTAAGGGAGGCGTGGCTTTGCTCCCATTGCTGTAGTGAGCGTTTCGAGCGCAGATTTAAATGCTCCGTTGTCAGGATATTCAAGTCAAACACGCGCTGTACTATTTCTGCTACAATATCATTTGTTCGGATGGTCTCTGCTAAGTTTGACGCAGCACGGAAATAGATAACCGTGCTGGTAAGCATGACCAGAAACAATAGTGCTGCAATGAGCCGAGTTTGGAAAAGCAACGTCAAAAAGTGCGCTCCAATTTACCTGATCAGTGAATAAGGTTCACTGCGAATGGATCGACGGCTAGAAGGGGCCGAATATCAATGAAATCCAAATAATTGGGTATTTCCTTTTGTTCCTCAGCCAGCCCCATTGCCCAAAGGGCTTCATCTTCCAAGTGAACCAGGATTGATTGATCCAAAGTGATTTCAAATGTAAAAGAGTCCCAGACAAGAGCAATCAATTCGGCGTCCGCGCCCAGTCGTTCCGTGACTATTCCCTGGGCTTCTTGCGGGTTTAGCCGAATATAATTTTCTGCCTCGGAAACGGCAGCTAGAAACTGCTGGACTGCCGCTCGATTTTCGGTGGCGTACTTCCGGTCTGTGGTAAAGTAAAAGTCTTTTCTGAATGGCGTAGGGCTGATGAGCAAGCTGAGGTTCTCCGCCCCCATTATAGCCTCTGCGTTGTGAATATGAGGTTCCCAGCTCGTAATCGCATCGAGTGCGCCTGATATTAGGGCATCTCCCAATTCCGAAGCATTAACATCGACCATTTCTATATCTGATAACCTAAGGTCATAGTGCGTTAGGAAGCTTCTGAGGAAATAGTGGCCCGTAGATCGGGCGGTGGCACCGATCTTTTTTCCGCGCAAGTCTAATGGGCCGTTAATGTTGCGATCCTTGCGTGCCAGAACTTTAATGTCATCCAGTGAATAGGCCATCGTGGCCACGATTACATAGGGCTCATTGTTGAAGCTGTTGAATACGATGGGGGTCTGCGCGACAGTTGCGATGTTGATGGTGCTGTCTTTCAGCATCGTTTCCAAAGCATTCCGCCCAGAATCAAACTCTCTAGTTGTTAAATTGACATTGTGTTTCTTGAAAAATCCCTTTTTCTCTGCAACCCAAACGGTGGCCGGCAAAAGACTCATTTCAGCAGCCAGTGTAATGTCGACAACTTTTTCTTCCTGCACAGAGTCATTGTCTTCTGAACAGCTACTCAGAAGAAGCGCACATAGCGCGATCGCCATCAAAGTTAATTTTTGGGACGAAGCCACGCGCCCTATAGTCTCCATCAGAGAATTCCCCACAAAAGCTCAGTACTCAATCTATTTCCGAACATTAGGCTCAATACGCTAAGTCCGCAAGGGGAACCCGAGATTGCCAAAAGCATGCTGGCTAGCTGCAAAGGGGCAAAGACTTGCTCTTCTGGCCGCGAACCTCTTCGTGGTGCTGGAAAATTCTAAAGGCCCCGTCCATCGGGGTTGAATTGTGTCGTTTGCGAAATGACATAATTTGACATATATTGATTTTATTAGATTTAAGTTATAAAAGCATGTAATAATTGGAGTATTTTTATTATTAAAATTTTATTAAGTAGAATATTAAACTATTATTAACCATGAAAATTAAGATATCTGCAAGTATAAGATCGTACCTTGAAACTTCTTGTGCTGGGCAACGTTAAAGATCTCAATCTGTTCGCAAAAACAGAGACCTGATTGAGCTGACCGGTACACCAAGAAAAGTTCTTTATAGGTATGCTGGAGATCAATAATGGCAGATTCAATTTTCAGAGGTTGCGGCACTTCAAAGCACCTCGCGCCTAATAAGTTAAGTAAATCCCAACATTATAAGTGGTTAATTGTCGGCTCTACTGCGCTGGCGACGGTCGGAATTCAACCGGCAGTGCTGGCAGATGGCGACACTGCATCGGCCGGTGCACTATATGGGCCTGCACTTGCTGTCGCAGCACCGCAGGCAAAAGCAAAGGCAAAAGCAGCTAAGCCCAAAAAGCCGAAAGCCACTAGCCTCCGTGACGCTTTTAAAAAGGGCAAATACTCGCTTGGGGTTCGGTATCGTTTTCACACCATTAGCGAAGACGCGAAAGAGTTTAATGCCGTAGCATCGACTATCCGTCTTCGTGGTGGCTTTAGAACTGCTGAATATAAAGGTGTCTCGGGCTATCTGGAGTTTGATCATACTGCGATTGTGGGTGCTGACGAGTTTAACACCCCTAATGTGCCGCGGGCAGGCTACCCAACAATTGCTGATCCGGCGATTACCGACCTGCAGCAAGCCTATCTGGATATTAAAAGTTTTAAAAACTCTGAACTCCGCATCGGTAGAATGCAGCCGTCTCATGATGACAAGCGGTATTTAGGTCCAGGTAACTGGCGCCAAAATGCCCGTAATATGGACGGGGTGCGGTTCATCAACAAAGGCCTTAAGGACGTCACACTCAAATATTATTATCACTGGAACTTTAATCGCCAGTTTGGGGATAGTATTGCGGCGGGTGATTGGGACACAAATTCACACCTGTTCTTCGCTGAATATGCTGGCATCAAAGGCGTGAAGGTTTCCGGTTTTGGCTATCTTCTCAAAGTTAGTGATGACCCAAAACAGTCGTCAAAAACTTTTGGTGGCCGAATTCACGGTAAAATCCCAATGGGCGGCAAGTCAAAGTTCTTGTTCGATAGCCATTATGCAAAACAGTCGGACTATTCGAACAATGCCAATGACTATTCAGAGCATATCTTCTGGGGCTTTGCTGGCATGCAAACCGGGCCATTCACAGCGAAATTTGGCTATGAGAATATTGGCGGCGACGGCACCAATGCAGTTCGTTTCGCCACCGGTGGCAGGCACGCCTTTCAGGGGCTAGCTGATATATTCACCGGCATTCCCGCGAATGGTTTGAAGGATGTATACGGACACATAACCTATAAAATGCCGGATATCGGGTTTATGAAAAAACCTGCGATCCATGTTCAGTATCATGACTTTAGCGCGCAAAATATAAGCCAGGAATATGGCACGGAGTGGGATGTGCGCTTCACGTTTAAAACTGCAGGAAAGCTCGGCTTCCGTGTTCTTTATGCAGACTTTAACTCGCAGGGTTTCAAGTCCGACAAGAAGCATTTCTTAGTACAGATTAACACTAAATTTTAATGGACCATGCCCGCGTGCGTATGGGCGCGCGGGCTATGTCTGGTTAGGAAAAGAAAATGAATAAGTTACTGATGACTTTATGTGCCGCAATGGCATTTCTCGCAACCACACCAACGTACGCGGAGACTACATTGGCTGTGATGGCCAATCGCGGCGAATTGGCTGCCATTAAGAAATGGACTGCGCTTGCGGAGTATTTAACGGCGACAACAGGTGAAACTTTTACCCTCGTTCCAGTGCCTGGTTCGCAGGTTGTGCCTTCTATGGCTGGCGGTAAGTATGACTTTTACCTAGTAAACCCAACGCAAAGTGTGATTGGTGCTGAACTGCATGGCAATAACCTGTTGGCAACACTCAGAAAAAAAACCGGCACCGAGTTCGCTGGTGTGATCATAACCACGCCAGATACTGGCATCAAGACGGCGGCCGATTTAAAGGGGAAGAATGTGTTGGCCCTTAAGGTGGGGTCTGCGGCAGGCGCCTGGATGTTCCAATCATACCATTTGCTCAAAAATGGTGTGGACCCGTACACTGATGTGATCGTTGAAGAAGTTAAAACTCAGCCTGATCTGGTATTGACGGTTCAGGCAGGTTTTGCAGACGCAGGTTATATCCGTACCGGCATGCTGGAAGGCATGGTTGCGAAGGGTGATGTCAGCATGGATGACTTTGTCATTGTTGACCGTGTTGACGATGCAACATTAGGTTTGCCGCGATCTACAGACACCTACCCGGAGTGGTACTTCGCTTCGTCCAAAGGCGCGGATTCGGCGATGGCAGACAAAGTCAAAGCGGCGCTAATGGCCTTGCAGGCCAGTGACGGCGCAGCTCAAAAAGCCAAAATCGAAGGGTTCTCAGAGCCTGTAGACCCAGCCAAATTGCTGGCGGCAATGAAAGCACTCAAAGTGGGCCCTTTTAAATAGGGAAAACTAGCATAGCAGTATCCGGTTCATGGGACATGGACCGGGTGCTTACCGACTAACAAACAAAAGGATTAAGATAGTGAAATGGTTTTGGGCCTTAGGGCTGGCACAGAAGTTTTTAATTGCAGTAAGTGCAGGTCTCATCATTTTATTCGCTGCATTCCTCGGTGTTTCTACATCACTTCAAACCGGCATTATGGAAGAAGCAACCAAGGACGTTGAGAAAGTTCTTGAAGACATTTCAGATGAGAGCGCTAAAAATGTGCTTGCCAGCCTGAGGGTGAAGGCTGAAGGTACCGCTGGTATGCTGAGTGAAATAGCGCCTGCTGCCATCGCGGCGCGCCAATTGGTGGCCCTGAAAACCTACGTCAATACAGCTGTGCAGGATCCGGACATTGTTTATGCAGCATATTTGCGCACAAATGGCCGCGTGATGACCAAAGCTGGCAGCCGGGACGACCTCCAAGAAGACAAGATTGTGTCTTTAAACATTGAAAGCGAAGGCATCGCACTGGGTGTTGTTCAAGTAGGGTTTCAAGACGTGCAGGCCGTAAGTGAAATTAACGCGATACGAGATACTGGCCGCGAAAACGTAGCGATGATCAAGGATCGTCAAACCGCAGCGATGGGAACGTCCACAAGCTGGATGGTTTCTATGCTTTTGGGTGTGGCAATTCTGGTTGGCGGGCTAATCACATTATTGTTCTCAAAGCTTGTAAAGGCGCCGCTTCTTGGTGTTGAGAACGCAATGGTCTTACTTGCTGACGGTGACCTCGACGCTGACGTGCCAGGCACCAATCGGAAAGATGAAATTGGCCGTATGGCTAGTGCGCTTCAGGTTTTCAAAGATCGTATGATTGAGAACCGCGCGCATCAGGCAAAAGAAGAAGAACGCAAAGCGAAAGAAGCTCTTGAGGAACAGGAGCGGCTGGAACGCGAAGCCGAGCGGCGCGAACAAAAACTCTTGGACGAAAAGAAGCAGCAAGAGCAAGCTGAAGAAGACCGGAAAGCACTGTTGCTGGATACTGCCAGCGCGCTTGATACCAGTGTTGGCGATAGCAGTTCTCATGTATTTGATATGGTTAAAATGATCAGCGAAAAAGCTGAAGAGATGGCCGAGATAGCGAACAAAACCAAGGGGTTGGGCGAAAGCACCGCGAACGAATCTGAGTCTGTAACGCACAATATTGATACAATGGCTACGGCTATTGAGGAATTGAGCGCGTCTATTGCCGAAATCAATCGGATTGCAACAGAATCTCTAAGCTTGTCAGAGCGGGTTGTGACGCAAGCGGAAGACAGCCAAGCAAAGGCTGAAAACCTGCGTGAGCATTCGGAAGGCATTCAATCGGTTGTTGATCTTATCAACGATATTGCGGAACAGACCAATCTGCTCGCGCTGAATGCAACTATCGAAGCAGCCAGGGCTGGCGACGCGGGCAAAGGCTTTGCCGTTGTTGCAAGTGAAGTGAAAAACCTGGCCACGCAAACAGCTTCTGCGACGGAGGAGATATCCCAGCTTATTGAAACGGTTCAAGACGCAACTCAGGAGATGGTTGCCACCACCAGCGATATTTGTTCTATATCTGGTGATATGAAAACATCGTCCTCTGCGATATTTGATTCAGTTGCAGCACAGGATGAAGCAACGCGCCACTTGTCGCTAACAACGCAAGAAACGTCAAAATGTACGCACCGGCTAAATTCGTTTGTGATTGATGTGCAGAAAAATACTGAATACACGTGCTCTGCGGCGAACAGCGTAACTGACTTTTCAACCGACCTTGGGGGCTCGGTGACAACGATGCGCGATAATGTTGATGGTTTCATCAGCCAAATACGCACAGGTTAAGTTGGGATTGAAATTGGTTTTGGGACAGGTTAGGGAATATTGAATTGCAGGCGGGCCGAGGAACCACCAATGGAATTTGGGAAATCTACTATAGGGCTGTTGGCAGCACTGTTGATCTCAGGTTTTACCGCCAGTGCCAGTGCCAGTGCCAGTGCCAGTGCCTCGGCGGCTTGTGAAGTTCCCAATGATCCAAATCCCGTAACCATATCAACAGGATTTAACTGGCCTCATGCTGGCCCCAGTAATACGGGTATTTTCCCAACTTTGATGAAAGAGGCCTTTTGCCGGATTGGCCGCAAGGTTAATGTTGTGCGCATACCGACTGCGCGCAGTGTTCGGCAAGCCAACGCCGGTCTGTTTTTTGGTGAAGGGCCGCGCCGCTGGAGCCTTGTGAGCCAATACGCCGACCTTCGTCTGTTGCAACCGGCATTGTATAATCTAAAATTCATGGCCTTCTCAATTAAGCCTTTTCCAAACGTCAAAACCTATAATGACCTTGCTCCCTATGTCGCAGCTACAGTGATTGGTCGGAAAAGCGTCGAAAACAATTTGCGGGCAGTGATGGAACATTTCACAACTGCCAGTAATGAAACGCTGGCATTTCAAATGTTAAAGGTTGGGCGCGTTGATTTTGTCGTGATCGACGAATTGACAGGGCTTTATTTTGCTAAAGAGGCCGGCATAGACAATTTACATGTGGCGGCATTGGAAGAGCACCCTTTCCATTTGCTGGTTCATATCAGCAACAAAGGGTTATTGCCTGAATTGGGTGGTGCGCTTCAAGAAATGCATGATGATGGTACGGTTGACGGTATTATCACCGGCATTATCGGCAAGCAGTGAATGGCTTAAAAACTAGGCCGTAGCGACCAAATTGTCCCGTGATGGGGCCCTTTCACAAAAGGCAATGCCGCCCACTTCCTGCAGTTCTGAATTATCCGGAAACTTGCCTTTGTTGGCTATTGTGCGCTTCAGCAGTTCCAGAAGCGTTTCCTCGCCCTCGGCAATAGCAACCATATCAATATTGGGATCATCCAGTATTTCACTGTATGAGGCCGTAGGGTAGGGGCCGCCCGCAATGATGGGCGTTTCAATACCGCGGTCACGCAAATAAGCCATGCTGTCATGGAAAAAGCCCTTGTAGAAAGTCATCGCGCGGATGCCAATAATGTCGGGCTTATAGTCCAGGACCAATTGGTACAGGTCTTCATAGCTGTCGAAATCAATTCGGGATTTGCACAGTCGGATGTCAATTTTGTTATCCATTTCACGGTGGACATATGTGGCCAGCGCCATCAATCCTAGCGGCGGCTCAAGCACATTATATTCACGAGAATCTACATCGTCGGTAAAATATGTCGATAGATCGAGCATCAACACTTTTAGGTCCGGGTCTTTATGCTGCGTTTGCACCGGGAAGTATTTTTTCAGCTGGTTCTTCAGGTCCGGGATGCGCACACTTTCCTCTTTAAAGGGCGTATAGGGCCGCAGGTCAGACCTTTTTATCCGCGCAAGTTTCAATACGTCATCCAGCGTTTTAATCTTGGGTGACGGGAAATAGCTGTTATATTTTTGGTTCAGTTCGTCTTCACTAAACTGTTCAAGCTGATGCGGGATAATGTCCAAGAGCCTGTCTTTGTTGAGCACATAGTCATGCAGGAAGCTGGCTCGTACTGCCCGCGTGAATTCTGCTGGGAAGGGCAGGGTAGGCGCAAACTCGTGGTATGACATGTCTTGTGAGCCGTCGATAAGTTCGCGAGGGATACCCACCTCCAGCGCAAATTGTTCCAGCTCAGTACCCGGGAAAATTCGGACATTGTGCAAATAAGGAAAATCTATCCATTTGATGCTTTTGATGAAATTTAGTGTTTCCATCGCTTCATCTTCGGTTTCAGAAGGGAAGCCGTGCATGGCGTTGAGTGTAAGAATAACAGAAGGGTATTTTTCGCTGATGTAGGTAAGGTTTTCCTTCAGCACATCAACCTTCAAATTCTTTCGCATTACCTCTTGCATGCGCGGTGAAGCGTGCTCAAGCGACAGATTAATGCCAACCGATCCGCCTTCAACCATTAAGTCGATCATTTCTTTTGTCAGCAGATCGCCTTTGAGGCCTGTCGGGAAAAAGAACTGCATTTTCAGGTTGTTTTTGATAACCATCTCAAAAAAGCGAATGAATTGCTTGCTGTTTACGTTGAAAATATCGTCGATAAATTCAATGCGTCTCACGCCGATGTCGTGCAGCATTTGAATTTCTTCGAACAGATGCTCGTCCGTGCGCCGGAAATGGTTGGGCGCCGTTTTGTATATGTCACAGTAGAAGCATTTGTATGGGCAACCTCGTGTTGCCTGAACAGCCATTGAATATTTAACGCCCGCATGCCCAATATATTGGTGATAAGCGTCATAATCTATCAGAGACCGGTTGATGAACGGCAATTCATCAAGATTTCGAAACTGTGGCCTGTTGGCGGTTTTAATGATCGACATATAGCCCTCTATTCATTGCCGTTATTGCCGAGAATATCCTTCATATCAATAAGTTAACGTTACTGAAGAAGATATATTCCAAGCGCCTTGCGTAAAAAGTAATTTTGACTGGTAAATACTATACAATAATTATGCCGTATCTAACATTACGTTAATTTTTTCTTGTTTTCAGCCGTTGGTCGAAAAGTCTAGCTTCGGTCTACCAGGAAATTCAAACTGAAAGGCACGTCTGGTAAAAAGATATTGGGCTCTCGCTCATAAAGGATGTAGCTGCCTGACAGAGCACCATTCCAGTTTCCGCGGCCTTCAAGCAAATCGGTCAACAGGTCGATGTCCATGTGAAACGTTAAGGTTTGCTCAGGCGTTTGGTCCGGCGCGCCGGGTAATGTGAGCCTGTCTGCAGGTCTGCAGCCAGGAACAATGTTCCCGGTCAGATCGATTTCCAAGTTTTGATATAGGTTTATTACGGTATTCCAATTTTGCGTGATACCAATTCGGTTCAGCACAGCGGTGTAATTTTTCAGTGCGCCTTCAAACGCTGAGTGCAGCCGGTCCAACGCCTCTGTCACAGGGATGCTGCCACCGCGACACTCGGTGCTATAATCAAAATCTATACGTGCTGCCTCGTCTGCATAGTTCCCTTTATCCAATTTCTTTTCAATGGGCGACGGTGTAGGCTCCCAGCGACCGGTGGTTTCGTTATAAGCAACGGCAAATCCGCCTTCGAGGCTCAAGGCTGCATTGCCCTCTTCAACCCACGAAGAAAGATAGGCTTGAATACGCTCATGCGTTGGTTGGCCGACATATTGGTTTAACGGCGCAAACTTCCCCCTGATCACATAAGTGCCGCCAGCCGCAAAAAATGTTCGGCATCCAAGGGCGGCAATTCTTTTTGGGAGCGCTCTCAAGCTGTCCTCAATGACAGTTTCCGCTGCATCCCTTCGTTCAATATTGATAAAGCAGTGCGGATATTCACTGGCCGCACCAACAGGCAAACACGCAATGTCCACAGGGCGTTGCCAAGTGTCCTCAGCGAATGCACGCACCTCCTCAAGCGCAGCAAGGCTGGTGGGGTTATCTACATTATTGTAAAAAACCTGTCCGTTTTTCAGGCTGTGCACCAAAAGAGACGTATCCATATCATAGTGGATGCTGCCAGCGATGCCTTGGTTTACCATGCTTGTAGACGGGACAATAACCAGCTCCATATCGTCCCCTACCTGAAGTGGTGACCAAGGTTCCAGTTCAAGAACGTTTGATAAGCCAAGCGCGGCAATTTTGCTTTTCAAGCGTCCGTCACGAAATTTCTTGATGATAATTGGTGTTTCAGGGGGGAGGAAGCGAAGCGTTTTGGGATCAAAATGATCCGGGTGAATATGGCTTATGTAAACATAGGTCGGCGCCAGTGTTTCTATAATCTCTTGCGCCTCGTCACTATAGGGAAACGAATACCAGGCGTTCCCGTCAGCCGGGCCAATCCATGGGTCGCAAAGCAACCGTGTTTGTCCTTCTTCAACAAAAATACAGCTGTTGCACAAATGGATAATTTTCAAAATAGCTTCCTTGCTTTTGGCCGTTCCTGTTGTGGCAAGCCTACTGTATTATAAGTGGGTGTACCAATATTAAAGCAGGCATGAAAATTAGGTAGCTTGGCCAAAATAGTCTGTTTTAGGGTGCGGTTAATTCCTCGCGAAGTCAGAGATGTGCGAGCTGGTTGTTCGATAAGAATCGCAAACGCGCGCTGGATTCGAACGTTTTATAGCATATGCCTAAAACGCAGAAATTTAAGGCAAAACCCAATATTTTGGGGTTTTTGGCGCTCAATCTACAAATTTGCTCTTCAATAGTGTTTCATATCGGGAAAAATTTAAAAAAATTAAAGTAAAATTGCGTTTAATTTTTTTTCACGGCAGAATGCACCCGTGGTGGGACACGAAATTTATTAATGAGGGGTGTGTTTTGAAAACCTTTGTAAGCCGGATTGCCGGTATGAGTGCTGGCCTTATGTTGGCAGGCACTGCAGTTGCTGCAAGCGATAACTTCAATCCAGAGAAGGCACATGGCAAAGAGTGTTATGCGTTGGTTTCTGAATACGCTGGCGGCATGTCTTCGATTGCGTCTTCAAAAATGGAAGAAGCAAACAAGCAAGTTAGCATTGTTGCCGGAGAGTTTAAGCAGATTATGGCTGCTTCAGACCAGGCACGTCGTTGTTACCTCAAGATGATGAGCGCAGATAAAGATGCTGCCCATCTGGATGAGCTGAAAGTTGGCGCTTTCAAAGCCGGTGTGATTTTTGAAACAGCGCAAGCACAGTTTAGTGGTTGGGTTGATGACATTTCACTTGTTCTTCTTGAAGATGTGGCACCAGCCGCAGGCGAAGGCACCGAAGCTGATCTGAAGGCCGAAGCGCAAATGGAAGCCGGCATGGAAATGCTTATCAACAGCTACATGTTGCTGGAAAATGCTGAAGAACTTGGCCAGAAAATGGTTCGGTTGGGTAATCGCAGCGAGTAAGATTTCTTTTGAAAAACTGGTACCACTAACAAGTGCCAGCAAAAACCCGTCTCAGCCGAGGCGGGTTTTTTTATGTAGGTATGTATTTTCCGCTGTATCGGTATTTCAATTTGATAACAATATTGTTTGTTCCTTGGCTATTGAAAACTCTATACTAAAAGCGGGAGTATGGTCGGGACGAAATTGGTTTTCGGGGGCAGGCGGTGTCGAAGGTTAAAGATATTCTTATTGTTGGCGGTGGTACGTCAGGTTGGCTTAGCGCAGCCTATATGGCGCGGGCGCTTGGCGCATTCCGTCCGGGTGGTCCGAAAATCAGGCTTGTCGAAGCGTCGGATATTGGCACCATAGGTGTAGGCGAAGCCACAATCCCGCCAATACGCACCATGGTTGCTGCCCTGGGGATCGATGAAGCCACCTTTATGCGCGAAACATCGGCAACGTTTAAGTTGGCCATAAAATTCGATAACTGGCTGAAGAACCCATCAGAAAACCCGCATAGTTATTACCATACTTTTGGCACCTTCAGTCAGGTTGAAAACGACCTGATGGCACCTTACTGGGTGATGGACCAGGAAAAATCTGCCCTTAATTTCGTGGATTATACCATGGTTGAAGGGCGGCTTTGTGATTTGGGCCTGGGCCCCAAGCGCATTACCGATGAGCAGTTCAAAGGGCCCATGCAATATGCCTATCATTTTGACGCTGGCCGGCTTGTGGTGCTTCTGAAAAAAGTCGCGGCCCATAACGGTGTTGAGCATTTGATAGGCAAGGTTAAAAATGTTGAACTTGCAGAAGACGGGGCGATTGCCGCAGTGGAAACTGATGAGCAAGGCAGGTTGGAAGCTGATTTATATATCGACTGTACCGGATTTAGTGGCCATCTGATCGGCAATGCCATGGGTGTCGGTTTCGAAGAGTTTTCCGATCATCTGTTCTGTGACAAAGCCGTGGCTTGTCAGGTTGCTTACGACGACGAAAGCTGCGCAATTGACCCCTATACAACCTCAACAGCGCAGGAAAATGGATGGACCTGGGATATCCCTCTGAATAACCGCCGCGGCGTTGGCTATGTTTATTCCAGCGGTCACACTGACAAGGACCGCGCTGAAGAGGTCTTGCACTCTTATATCGGGAAAAGCAAAAGCGACTATAAGGTTTGGCATCTGGATATGCGTGTTGGTAAGCGGCCAGAGCCTTGGCGAAAAAACTGCGTTGCGGTTGGTCTCTCGGGTGGCTTTGTTGAGCCCTTGGAATCGACGGGGATTTTTCTTGTGGATATTGCCCTGCGTTGGCTCGTTGATTTTCTGCCCGGCACAGAAAATATGGAGCAAGGCGCCAAAAGCTTTAACGCTATGATGAGCGCTTGTTATGACGACATCGTCGATTTCGTGAAGATGCATTATTGCCTTACAAAACGCACAGATACCGATTTCTGGATAGATAACCAGCGCCCGGAAACTATTCCGGACAGTTTGAAGCACAAACTGGAAAGCTGGCGGCACCGCGTGCCGGGCATCTACGAATTTACTGGCTTTCCTGCGGTTTTCGGGCTGACTAACTATATGCAGGTAATGTACGGCATGGACTTTGAAACCGACCTAAGGGGCTATGAGGCCCGTTATGCGAAGCTGGATGCCGCACGAATGCAATCACAGCAATATGCTGCGGCCGGGGCAAGTGGGCCACAACATTTGCCCAGCCACCGCGCATTGATTGACCAGATATACAGTACAGGTTTCCAGGCTCCGTCGCAGGGTGCGGCTGGAATGACAATGCGTCGCTAAATTAGGTCCAATTCAGGATCACTTTTCCAGAGTGTCCTGACCGCATAATGTCAAAGCCCTCTTGGAAATCGTCCACATCAAAATGATGGGTAATCACCGGGTCCAGCGTCAGGCCGCTTTCGATCATAGCGATGGTTTTATACCAGGTTTCAAACATGCGCCGGCCATAAATGCCGTGAATTTCAAGCCCTTTGAAAATGACATGGTTCCAATTGATGCCAGTGTTTTCGGGCAGTATACCAAGCAAGGCTATTTTGCCGCCGTGATTGATGGTCTCCAGCATTTCTGCGAAAGCTGAAGGAGCGCCAGACATCTCCAGCCCTACATCAAAACCTTCGGTCATTTTCAAATCGGCCATCACGTCGCGGAGCGATTGTTTGCTCACGTTCACTGTGCTTGTAGCCCCCATTTTCATGGCGAGCCCCAAACGGTAATCATTCACGTCCGTTATCACAATGTGACGTGCGCCTGCCCGGCGAGCGATGGCTACAGCCATAATGCCGATAGGGCCGGCACCGGTGATAAGCACGTCTTCTCCTACCAAGTCGAACGACAACGCAGTGTGCGCGGCATTGCCGAGCGGATCAAGAATTGACGCCAAATCATCGCTTACACCGTCCGGGATTGGGCAGATGTTGGTCGCAGGCACCGAAATAAACTCCGCAAACGCACCTGGCCGGTCAACACCAATGCCTTCGGTATTGCGGCAAAGATGCCGTTTCCCAGCGCGGCAGTTGCGGCAATGACCGCATGTAATATGCCCTTCTGCAGAAACGCGTTGGCCTGTTTCGAGGCCTCGCACTTCGGTACCCACTTCGACAATTTCTCCGACAAATTCATGGCCCACATGCATAGGCACCGGAATGGTCTTCTCGGCCCAGCTGTCCCAGTTATATATATGGATATCGGTGCCGCAGATGGCGGTTTTTTTGACACGGACTAATACGTCATTATGCCCCACATGAGGCATGGGAACGTTTTGCATCCAGATGCCAACTTCTGCTTTAGCTTTAACGAGCGCCTTCATAAGCTTTCCAATCTGAATTAGGAGATGACGCCAAGCTGGCGGCCAATGCGAGCAAAAGCGTCAATGGCGTGGTCTAGCTGTTCGCGTGTATGTGCGGCTGACATCTGTGTTCGAATGCGGGCCTCGCCCTTTGGTACTACGGGGAACGAAAAGCCGATCACAAAAATGCCTTCGCCAAGCAGAGCGTCGGCCATATCAGCTGCCTTTTGCGCGTCGCCCAGCATAACGGGGATTATAGCATGCCCTGCACCTGCCAGAGTGAAGCCGAGCGCGCTCATTTTTTCCCGGAAATATTCACTGTTTTCCTGAAGGCGCTTTATGGGGCTTAGGTCCGCAGCCAGCATGTCGAGGACCTTGCAACTGGTGGCTGCGATAACCGGTGCGAGTGTGTTTGAAAAAAGGTAAGGGCGCGACCGCTGTCTCAGCCATTCAACCACTTCCTTGGAAGCCGCGGTAAAACCGCCGGAAGCGCCGCCCAGAGCTTTGCCTAGCGTGCCGGTGATAATGTCAACGCGGTCTTGAACGCCCCAATGTTCTGGTGTGCCAGCGCCGGTCGGCCCGGTAAAACCAACGGCATGGCTGTCGTCTACCATAACCATCGCGTCATATTTTTCCGCCAAATCACAAATGGCGGGTAGATTAGCTAGGATGCCGTCCATTGAAAATACACCGTCGGTGGCTATAAGGCGGAACCGTGCTTCCTGCGCTTCTTTGAGGCAAGCCTCCAAAGCATCCATGTCATTGTTCGCATACCGAAAACGCTTGGCTTTGCAAAGCCTTACACCGTCAATGATGCTGGCGTGATTAAGCGCGTCGGAGATGATGGCATCTTCCGCGCCTAGCAGCGTTTCAAAAAGGCCCGCATTTGCGTCAAAACAGCTGGGGTAAAGGATTACATCTTCGGTTTTCAGGAAGTTAGCGAGCTTGGTTTCAAGTTCTTTGTGGATATCCTGTGTGCCGCAAATGAAGCGCACCGAAGACATGCCGTACCCATATTTGTCCAAAGCATTTTTTGCAGTGTCTACAAGGGTTTGGTTGTTCGACAGGCCAAGGTAATTATTGGCGCAAAAATTAATATAGTCTTCGCCTTCATGTCCCGCCACTTGCACATTGCTGGACTGGGGCGTGGTAATGATACGCTCTGACTTATAAAGCCCCGCTTCGCGAACAGCTGCTATTTCATTTTTCAAATGGTCGGTAAATCGGGCAGTCATAGTCGCACCTTTTCTATCGGATTAATGGCGGCCATCAAGGCAACTTAGTGCATTTCTAACCCCTTATATTGCACCCTAAGCTGGGTGCAAGGGCAATTGGCTAAGTTATTATATCTGGGCCATTTTTTCGGATAAAACCAGCTCCAGATTATGGAGCAAAGTGTCAGCCGCAGCTATATCGAATGTCATCGGTGGGCGAATTTTAAGCACATTGTCAAATGGTCCGTCCGTGCCGATCAAAATGCGCCTCTCGTACAAGCGCTCTTTAACATAAGCGGCGGTGGCTGTTGCGGGCTCTCTCGTGGCTGTGTCTTTCACTAGGTCCAGACCCCAGAAAAGCCCCATGCCGCGAATGTCACCGATCGCTACGTGGCGCCGCTGTAGCCTCTGAAAGCCAGCCTTCAGGTGTGTGCCAACCTGCTGCGCATTTGCCTGCAAGCCCCCGTCTTCTAACGCTTTCAGTACGGCGAGGCCTGCGGCGCAAGACACGGTCGAACCACCAAAGCTGCTGAAAAACTCCGGCCCTTCGCCGAATGCCTCGGCGACCGCTTCTGTGGTGACAACGGCCGCGAGCGGATAGCCGTTGCCGAGCGGTTTGCCCAAAACCAATATGTCGGGCACGACGTTCTGATATTCAAACCCCCAGTAAAAGTCGCCGAGCCGCCCCAGGGATGTTTGGACATCGTCGGCTATACATAGACCTCCTGCGGCGCGCACCTGGGCGTAAATCGTCTTCAGGAAACCATCCGGTAATTGGATTTGACCGCCAACACTGGGCAGGCATTCAGATATATATCCGGCAAGCTTATGGCCAGTCTCCAATATCTGATTGATGATGATCTGAGTGTCTTCGGCGCAGTTTTTTCCCGGGTTTGAGGCAGTTTGGTAGCGCCCGCGAAATCCGTCGGGCTGCGGGGCAACATGAACCCAGCCTTCTTGCGTGTCGCCGGTAATTTGTCAGAATTTATAAGGGCTTATGGCCATAGCGCCGGTGGTGATGCCGTGGTAACCATGCTCCATAACCAGCATATCTTTAGCGCCCGTTGCTTTGCGCGCGAGGCGGATAGCGAGCTCGTTGGCCTCACTGGCAGAACTGGTAAACAGGCATTTCGTAAGCGCCTTTGGCAGCTTTGACGTTAGCGCTTCGGCATAGAAGGCGAGGCTATCATGCAGGTAACGGGTGTTGGTGGAGACAAGCTGCATCTGGTCGGTGACCGCTTTGATAACAGCGGGATTGGCATGGCCAACATGGGGAACATTATTGTAGGCGTCGAGGTATGTTCGGCCCTCTAGGTCGCTCAAAAAATGTTTCCAGCCGCGCGACACATGTAACGGATTTTCGTAGCTAAGTGTTTGGTTTTTAACGATTAAATCAGACCTTCTGGCCAACGCATTTTGGCGGTTTTGAGGCTTCCAATCTGTGGCCGAGCCTTCGAGATTCAGAAAAGCCGCCGGGTTGGGAAAGAGGGCGTTGGCGACAGGCCAAAACTGAATTTCACAGGCGCCAGGAGGCGTGCCGTCTCCCAGAGGCTCTTCCGTCATAAGCTGCAAGTGAACATGAGGCCACCAGCCGCCATTCTCTGCGTAATTGCCGATTTTTCCGATAGGGTCACCGGCCTCGACCACAGTGCCTGTGGCCAGATGTGTTATGCTTTCTGGCGCTAAGTGTCCATAAAGGCTATAGAATTTCGTATCGCTCGGCAAAGCATGCTCTAGGATCAGGTAGCCGCCATAGTCGAGCGGGCCGGGTGCATAGCCTGCCGCCCAAACCCTGCCACTGAACGGCGCATAAAGCGCAGTGCCCTCTGGCGCGGTGATGTCAACACCAAGATGATGGGTGCGAATAGGGCCAAGGGAATCCGCGCCCCCGCGACCATAGGCAGCCCCGGTATAAATGGGCCGCGCTTCTTCCCAGCCGCCTATGGATAAATCCGCTGTGTTTTCAGCTAAGTCCTTGGCAATACGGTAGTTTAGCGCCCGGGCATTAGTGGTATCGGGGCTGTTTACAGCGACCGGCGAGCTAAAGGAGAGATTGAGTTTATGCGCGTGCGACAGGGGTGTGACACCGAGAAGCGGTGAAAAACTGCCTTTTGTCTCGGCAAGCCACGCGGAAATCTCTGCGGAGGTTTGTAAGGCATCTAGGCCGCACGCCTGCCTGAAATAGGCGGTGACAAGTTGCATGTCGACGCCGTGAAATCGTTCCAAAAGCCGCCAGGCCGGCGCTTCATTTTGCACCAGGTATGGGTCATCGGGCTCAGCAATTTTACGCTCTGCACTCACGGTCACACTCACCGCCAGGCGCATCAGCACAAGCGGGAAAAACATTTTTATTTCAGTGGGTTGCAGGGCGCACTCTTGATGGTATCCAGCGAGAACCGCAGCTGCGCTCTTGAGCGGATCATCCGCATCCATCATGATATAGGCGGCAGCAATTGCGGCCTCAGCAATGCGCACGCTGTGGCTCATGTCACCAAAATCAATGAGGCCGGTCACCCGGTCCGCAGGCGTGCCGGAGACAAAAATATTCATCTCGTTTGCGTCGCCGTGAATGATTGAACGAGGGCATTTTAGAAGGCGCGGCAACAGGCTTTCATACCTGTCTAAAAGTGTGACAAGGGTTGCGACACGGTTTGCCGGATTTTGCGCCTCGATTAGCGGTAGTTTTTCCCTGATCCATGCGGCTTTCAGAAGGTCCCACTTCAAATCTTCGCCGAACTCCAAATGCGACATGCCTTCAAGCGACACATCAAGCTGTGCCATCGCCCGGCCGAGCGACCGGCCAAGGGCTGGGGTCCAGGGCTTCGATTTTGCCATCAAATCGCCGTCCAGAAAGCTGGTCATCCAACCAAGGCGCTCACCATTATCCGTCGGTACGCGGACGATAAACCCTCTGCTCAGCGCCGGGATCACCTCAGGAACGGTGAAGGCCAGTTGCTGCTGCGCCAGATGTTTCAGCACGTCAATCTGCATCTGTACAAAGGCGGTATCACAGTTTTCGCGCATCACTTTAAAGATGCGCCGCCCAAAGTGACCCTCAAAAACATAGTTTTGATCATACTCGCCGTCGAGGCGGGCGAGGGTACCGTCTAGGCCGTATGTTTCTGTGAGAAACGCTTCGAGTTGCATCTGTGGTCCTGCATTCATTGTGCTAGTTGAGCATCAGGGTTGGGCGACTGTTCGGCGTCCAGTGTGCTCATAGAGGTGCCGTGCTGTCACCAAAGAATTTACCTGTGCCTGAGACATTCCAATGCCGGGCCCCATAAATTCATCGCCGCTTCGTGGCCTGTGGAACCGCTAAAAACCGGGCAAAACAATTTGTCACACTTGTCACAGTTTCCCGTTTTTATGTCGCACGGCTACTAGAGCTTATTTTTAGGGTGCCTTGCGCCAAAATGTTAATTCGAAAAATTATGCCTTGTAATGCCATATACCTTGTTATACATAGTAAATAGGTTAAGCAAGGATTGGTAATGGAAAATCATACCGAAATGAATGCGAAATGGGATGTTCAGCTCCGTAAGGGCACGCTCGAACTTGTCATTTTGGCCGCGCTGAAAGAGAGAACCCTATACGGGCTGGAACTTTTAGGGCTGTTGCACGGTTTGGAAACGATGGCGATAACCGAAGGCACGCTCTATCCGTTGATGGACCGCCTGAAACGGGACGGCGTGGTGGATGCCAATTGGCAGCAAGAAGGGCAATCGAAACCGCGAAAATATTATCAGCTCAGCGAGCAGGGGAAGCGAAAGCTAACCGAGCTAACGCTGCGCTGGAGAAAATCAGTCGAAGATATTGAAAAACTGCTGAATAGCCCCGGCCCCCAACCTATAAGCCAGAAAGGAAAATAACATGACCGAGCGAGATGCAATTCATCAGTACCTGACGGCACTTTCAAAATATCTGGCTCGGCTGGAAAAGGCCGCAGCGGACGATGTGATCCGAGAAATTGAAAGTCACATATATGACGCGCTAGAGCAGCAAGAGATAGATGGCGATCCTGTAGACGCGAAAGCAATTTTAGCGGGCTTTGGCGATCCGAGAGATCTGGCCGCAGGCTATGTGGAGCATATGTTGGAAGGAAAAGCACCGCCAAAGGGGTTCAAGGCGATCCAGCGTGTGAAAAAAGGTGCAACGCGAGGACTTTTTGCTGTAACTGCGCTGCTTGGTTTTGGGTTTTCACTGGTACTCCTCGTGACAGGAGTAGCCAAAATATTTGAGCCTGATTTGGTAGGTCTTTGGACTACCGAGAGTGCCAACAGCGTTATGATGGGCATGCGCCATACCCCTGACGGTGCCAGCGAACTGCTTGGCTGGTGGATCGTTCCAATTGCATTGGGGTTGGGATTGGGCTTTGCCTATTGGACGAAAAGGATACTTTGGATATTGAAAGGCAAACTATAAGGCGGGGAAAACCTGTCACCAAAACAACGCGAGAATGCCCGATCACGACAGGCGACCCGTGCGAAAAAGGCCCAAGGGTACCTGAGTCTTTTTTTGACTTAACATCACTGCCGGCTGTCATGTCTCTAGAGTTTTAGGGAGTTAAAGTGGAGTAGGCACGAAGGTTTAGTTGAAAATTATTGTAATACAATAAAGGGTACCTAAATATATTGCCTGGGAAAATACCTGTGATGATAGCGATCTGCTGTTTTGTAATTTACGGTAAGCAAATTTAATTGTTTGGCAAACAGAACGAAGAGTTCTGATTTTTATGCTGGCAATGCGAATGCGATATATCACATAGGGTAAATAAAAGGGGGCTGCGCATCCGCGCGGCGTTTTGAAGCTGGTGCCGGTGATGTGCAAAACGTCACGGCAAAAAAAACGGCACATAAAAAGCGAGGATAAAAAATGCTGTCTATCAAAAATCTTACACATACTTACCCGAACGGCGTTGAAGCACTGAAGAATGTAAACCTTGATATCCCGAAAGGCATGTTCGGGCTATTGGGGCCAAACGGCGCAGGCAAATCTTCGCTGATGCGCACGGTGGCAACACTGCAGCAGCCATCTGAGGGCAGCATCATGTTTGGCGATACTAATGTATTGACTGAGCCCGACGCGATCCGCCGCACACTGGGATATTTGCCGCAAGACTTTGGCGTATATCCGCGCGGGTCGGCTTATGACCTCCTCGACCATCTGGCGGTTTTGAAAGGCATCACAAACGGCAAAGAGCGGAAAGCCGTTGTTGAAGGCTTGCTTGTTCAAACCAACCTGTTTGAAGTCAGGAAAAAGAAGCTTGCCACATTCTCTGGCGGCATGCGCCAACGCTTTGGCATTGCGCAAGCGCTGATCGGCGACCCGCAGCTTATCATTGTTGATGAACCAACGGCGGGCCTCGACCCCGAAGAACGCAACCGCTTTCATAACCTGCTGTCTGAAATCGGCGAAGATGTGGTGGTTATCCTCTCGACGCATATTGTGGATGACGTGTCTGACCTTTGCCCCAATATGGCGATAATGGCGGCGGGCCAGATAGTGTCACTGGGCACACCTGCCGGGCTCACGTCTGAGTTGGACGGGCGTATTTGGAAAAAGATAATCGAGAAAGAAGAACTTGAGGCGCATAAAAACAGCCACAATGTTATCTCCAATCACCTGACAGTGGGCAAAGTGTCTGTGCGGGTGAATGCCGCCATCAATCCAGGCGCAGACTTCGAGGAAGCAAGGCCAACCCTGGAAGACGTTTACTTCTCCGCGATCAGCGAGAGCCGTAAAAATGGTGCCGGTGATACAGCCGACATATCCGCTGCAGCAGCGTAAGGAGAGAAACAATGATGCTCCGTATCGCGCGCAACGAGTTTAGCTATATGCTGAAATCCCCGCAGACGATTGTCTCGTTTGCGGTTTTCTTCCTATTTACCTATTTCGCAATGGTCAGCAGTAATGTGCAGATCGGCGCAGGTGGCAATGTAGATGTCAATTCACCGCATGCCCTGACGCAAACGTTTCTGATTATGAATGTCTTTGCGATTTTTTCGATCCCCGCTTTTTTAGCTAATGCTATCCTAAAGGACGTGGACCATAAATTTGACGGGATCTTGTTTTCCACGCCAATTTCAAAAGCGGATTATCTGTTTGGGCGTTTCCTAGGCGGCTTTGCGGCGCTGGTCATAGCCTTGATGGGTATACCCCTTGGGTCTCTTATCGGTACCTTTATGCCGTGGGTGGATCCGGAGAGCCTGGCGCCAACTAATTTGGGCCACTATGCCTATATATATTTTGGTCTTATATTGCCTTCAATGTTGGCGCTTTCGGCGATCATCTATTCCGTTGCGGTTATGTCACGAAGTTTGATGTTCAGTTACCTTGCCATCATGGCGATGCTCATTCTCTATCTTGTAGGACTTCGTCTGTTAAGCGCACCTGAATACCGTGAGCTAACAGCGCTTATCGATCCGTTGATGGTGCGTACTTTCTCGGTGTTTACACAGTATTGGACACCAATTGAGCGCAACACTACCCTCGTGGGATATGAAGGAGTGGTTCTGACAAACAGGCTCATTTGGATTGGCATAGCAGCCTTCTTTGTCGTGCTGTCCTATAAGCTCTTCTCTTTCCGCACAGCGGCGAAAATGCCAAAGGAAAAGAAGGGCAAAAGCGATGAAATTAGTCCCTCTCAGGCATTGCTAGCATCACATGTGACACTAGGCGTTCGCGGTACGCCTGTTTGGGGATTTGCTACAGAACTGCAGCAGTTTTGGCTACGCACACGGTTTGAGGTTCTGTCTGTATTCAAAGGGCTCCCATTCATCATAATTATGATGTTCAGCTTCTTCCTGATGTTCATGGCGTTGATTAACCGGGACATTGGTTACGGCCTGGATGCGTACCCGGTTACGCGCTTAATGGTTGAAGAAATCCAGGAAGGCTTGGCTCTGGGCATTATCGTGCTTTTGATTTTCTATAGTTCCGAAATTATCTGGCGAGAGCGTACGGCGAAAGTGAATGAAATTATCGATGCCTTGCCAACAGCCAACTGGGTATTTGCGGCGAGCAAGGTTCTGGCGATGGCGTCTGTTGTCGTTGCTATTATTGCGTTCGGGGTTGTCGTTTCTATAATTGTTCAGATTGCCAGCGGGTATGACAGCCTGGAGATTGGCATGTATTTGCATCGTGGATTGCTCCACTTTGCGATAGGCCCGGTAATGATTGCTGTGCTCTGCTGTTTTGTTCAGGTGCTGGTGAAGAACCGCTTCCTCGGCATGTTGATCATGGTTGTCTATGTGATATCGACGATCATCCTCAGCCAATTTGGTTTTGAGCATCCGCTCTACCAATTCGGTGAAGGCATCGATACACCGCTTTCCGATATGAACGGTTCTGGTCGTTATATAGAGAGCGATTATTGGCTCCGAGGATATTGGGCATCTTTTTCAGTCCTCTTGATGCTGCTGACCTATATGCTTTGGAACCGTGGCACATTGCAGCCTTTGAAATACCGTTTGAAAGGAATTCGCCACTTTAAGCAGCCGGCCATTGCCGCGTCGGCCGCTGTCGCATTCATTCTGTTTCTCGGCACCGGTTCATACGTTTATTATAATACCAATGTTTTGAATGATTATGTGACCGCAGATGACCGCGAGGAACTGGCTGTTACCTATGAGAAAAAGTATCGGCAGTATGAAAAATTGCCGATGCCGCGCACTGTTGACGTCAAAATTGACGTGGACATCTACCCATACAAAAGGCGTGTAGAGACACGGTCAACGCAGGTGCTGGAGAATAAAACAGGTGATGAGATCAATACCGTTCATTTGGTGTTCCCTTCAACCGCTGAACGCCCTGTTGTTGAACTGGAAGGTGCAACAGTTGCAGCTTATGATGAAGTCTATAATTATTTCATCATGGACCTTGCCCAGCCGATGCAGCCGGGTGAAAAGCGAAAGCTGAAGTTTGAAACGCTTATCCAGCAACATGGGTTTTCCCATGCAGGGAACAGTGTAACGCTTGTCCGCAACGGGACTTTCATCAACAATCTTGAGCTAACGCCCTATATCGGGTTTGCACCGCAACGCATGCTTTCAGATCGTAACACCCGCCGGGAGTATGATCTTGAGCCATTGCCGCGATTGGCGAAGCTGGAAGACGTAAGTCAGCACGGAAACAATTATCTGCGCCAGGACAGTGATTTCGTAACTTTTGAAACGACAGTTTCCACCGTCAAAGGCCAGACGGTTGTTGCACCTGGGTATTTGCAGAAAGACTGGATAGAAGGTGAACGGCATTATTTCACGTATGAAATGGATGCGCCGATCATGAACTTCTATAGCTATCTGTCTGCAGAGTATGAAGTGGTACGTGATCATTTTGAAGGAGTTGATATTGAAGTGTATCACCATGCACCGCACACCTATAATGTAGAGCGGATGATCAACTCCGTGAAGGATAGCATCGCATACTTCAATAAGGCCTTCAGCCCGTACCAGCACAGGCAGATGCGGATATTGGAATTTCCAGCCTACCGGCGGTTTGCACAGGCATTTCCCAATACGGTGCCATATTCTGAGGCCATCGGTTTCATTGCAGAAATCACTGATGATAATGCTATTGACTTGCCATATTATGTGACAGCGCATGAAGTGGGCCACCAGTGGTGGGCGCACCAGGTGATGTCGGCCAACACCCAGGGCGGTACAATGCTGGTGGAAACCCTGGCGCAATATAGCGCACTTCTCGTAATGGAGCAGAAATACGGAAAGGATCAGATAAGGAAGTTCCTCAAATATGAACTGGATCGCTATCTGCGCGGCAGAGCTACAGACCCGGAGGGCGAATTGCCTTTGTACCGCGTAGAGAACCAGCAATATATCCATTACCGCAAAGGTGCTGTGATTATGTATGCGCTCAAGGATTATGTGGGCGAGGATGTGGTCAATCGGTCGCTTAAAAGGCTTGTGGCGCTGAGGGGATTCAAATCTGATCCGTACGCTATTTCTACTGATCTTCTTTCTATTCTTAAAGAGGAAGCTGGACCTGAGCATCATGGCCTTATCGAAGACTTTTTCGAGAAGATCACCATCTATGATGTGAAAATGGAAGAGAGCCGCGTCGAAGAAATGGCAGATGGGCGTTTCAAGGTGTCGCTTGATGTTGAACTCGCGAAGGTTTACGCCGACAAGGAAGGCAACGAAACCGAAGGTGTGTTTGATATTCCGGTTGATATTGGGCTGTTCCTCAAAAACCCAGGCGACGATGATTATAGCGCCGACGATGTGATCCTTTTTGAAAGGCGCATGATCACGGATGCTAAATCTACGCTGGAGATTATTGTCGACAAAAAGCCGCTTGTGGCGGGCATTGACCCCTACAACAAGCTGATTGACCGCAACTCAAACGATAATCTCGCGGACGTGGAAGAAAGCGATAGGCTTGTGGCTTCGAACGAATAATTTCAGCTCATAGTGATAGGCATGAAGACGGGGGTGCTTGCGGGCGCCCCTTTTTTTATGCCACAACATATTGTATTTTAGGCAATATTTGGCGCTGCCCGCATGCTTATGCAGGTTGTATTTAAGCACCGGCATGGGGCGCGTTTCAAAACTGCAGCGCACGTGCGCAAAATTGCAACGTGTAATCGTCCGCCCCTGTTCCTAGGTCTGTGGAGACAGACCAGTGAAAGGAATATGAAAGCAATGTTAGACACAGCAACCAGTGGCGGTGGCCCGGGCTATATCAGATATCCTGATTACGATGTGAGCATGCAGCCTTTCGTGGGCCGGATTAGAGTGCATATCGGCGAGACACAGCTTGCCGAGAGCACCAGTGCCATCCTGCTGACAGAAACTGACCACAGCCCCGTATATTACTTGCCGCGCGCTGATGTGCGGTTTGATTTGCTTGAGGCGCTGGACGACACAACCTATTGCCCGTTCAAAGGGCACGCCACTTATTGGCGCGTTGCGGGAAAAGGCGCCGATCACGGCAAAGCGGTTTTGTGGGCTTATACAAGCCCGTTTGATGAAGTATCGGGGCTGAGTGAGTATGTTGCCTTTTACAGCGACCGCGTGCGGTTAGAGGTGGTGTAACGGCATAAAATTTTTCGGCAATATTGCCGATAGCTGCTGGACGAGGGGCGAGTGACAGAACGAGTGACAGAACGAGTGACAGAAAAGGGGGCACAATGAAAGCGCAGCCGTTAGAGAAGGCAGGCAAGGGTGGGCCAGACACACTCAGGGCACACTATGGCCGGGTGCGCTCAGAAACCGAGGCGTTGGCCCAAGGCCTGTCTGACGCAGATGCGACGGCGCAGTCTATGGAAGACGCCAGCCCGGCGAAATGGCATTTGGCCCATGTTAGCTGGTTTTTCGAAGAGGTAATCCTCAAGGGGCATTCCCCGGACTATACTGAATTCGACGAACAGTTTTCGTTTCTGTTCAACAGCTATTATGACGCCGTTGGCGAGCGTCAGCCGCGGCCAAAACGCGGTATGCTCACGCGGCCGAGCCTTGAGCGCGTGATGGCTTACCGTACTCATGTGGACGACCATATGGACCGCATGCTTGCTGCTGGAGTTGCGGTAGATGTCCGGGCGCTTGTTGAGCTTGGCCTGAACCATGAACAGCAGCACCAGGAACTGTTGCTTACCGATATATTGCACTTGTTTGCGCAGAACCCGTTGAAGCCAGCTTACCGTGATCCAGGCCCGCTGGCGTACGAGCCGGGCAGGGCGCTAGCGACGGGATACACGGCGTTTGAAGGCGGCACCCTTAAGTTCGGCGCTGAAAGGGGCAGCGGGTTTCATTTCGACTGCGAGGGCCCGGTTTGCGAACAGCTTGTGCAGCCGTTCAGGCTGGCAAACGGGCTGGTTACAGGCGCCGAGTGGCTGCGGTTTATCAAGGACGGTGGTTATGGAAACCCTTTGCGGTGGCTCTCTGACGGCTGGGCGAACGCGCAAGCGGAGGGCTGGCAGGCCCCGCTTTACTGGGAAAAGCGCGACACTGCCGCAGGTGAGCCCGAGTGGTGGACCATGACCCTGCGCGGCATGCAACCGGTGGATATGGATGCCCCGGTTTGCCACATTTCCTATTTTGAAGCCGACGCCTATGCGTCGTGGGCCGGCAAGCGTCTTCCTTCGGAGTTTGAGCTGGAGCTGGCAGCAAAAAGCACGCCTGTTAAAGGCAATTTTGCCTCTAGCGGACGGCTGCGCCCCGCGCCTGTGTATGCAGCTGAAGACGGTGGTGTCGCCGGGCTCTTCGGCAACGTGTGGCAATGGACATCGTCAAGCTTCGCGCCTTATCGCGGTTTCCAGCCAAACGAAGGTGTCACGGGCGAATATAACGGCAAGTTTATGAGCGGCCAGCAGGTGCTGAGGGGTGGGTCTTGTGCCACGCCCGAAGGGCACATGCGGCCAAGTTACAGAAATTTCTGGCACCCTGAGAAGCGGTGGCAATTCACAGGGCTCAGGCTCGCGGAGGACATTTAGTGCTCGATAAAATCGATTATATTGACGGCGGCGAAGGCCTCTCCGCCGACCATGCGGCTTTTCGTGCTTCGGTTCACGCTGGGCTTTCGGCTCGGCAAAAAACGCTGGAATGCAAATATCTCTATGATGAAGCAGGTTCCGAGCTGTTCGACCAGATATGTGACCTGCCGGAATATTACCCCACACGCACCGAAATTGGCATTTTGGAGACGAACGCGGCGGCAATTGCAGAGAGTGTCGGCACAGGCGTCGAAATTATTGAGCTCGGCAGCGGTGCCAGCATAAAAACCCGCATTCTCCTGTCGGCGCTTGATGCGCCGAGGCGCTATATCCCGGTTGATATCTCTGAAGAGTTTGTGCTCAGTGTCGCTGCAGGTCTCAGCGCTGATTATCCCCATATAGCCGTGGAGCCGGTGGTGGCTGATTTTATGGAAAGCTTCCCGCTACCAGACCCAACGAACGCCTCCCGGCTGCTGTTTTTCCCCGGCTCGACCATTGGCAACCTGCACCGGTCGGAAGCAGAGGTGTTTCTGCGCGACTTGCGGGTGCGAACGGGCGCTAAACAGTTTCTCATAGGCGTTGACCTCAAGAAAGACAAAGCCGTGCTTGAAGCGGCGTATGACGATGCGGCAGGTGTGACCGCTGAGTTTAATCTTAATATGCTCAGGCGCATAAACCGCGAGCTTGGCGGCACGTTTGATCTGGCAAAATTCAGGCACCGGGCCATCTACAATGAGACCGAAGGCCGGGTTGAAATGCATATGGCGAGCCTTGCAGAGCAAACAGTGCGCGTAGGCAGCCGGAAATACGGTTTCACTGAAGGCGAAACCATCCACAGCGAAAACAGCTATAAATACGGGCTGGTAGAGTTTGAAGAGTTGGCTACGCGAGCAGGGTGGCGGCGTGACCAGGTTTGGACTGATACAAACAGTCTGTTTGCTGTTTTCCTTCTTTCCGTAGCTTAAATTCGTACGTCAAAAACAGCTAAACCAGGGTATAATTGACAGCGCTGTCATTTACATTTAGGTTTCCTAGTTAGTAGAGCGGGGATGCTGGCTTTTCGGAAAAAGAAATACCGCTTCCACCAATCCGTTTTATTTGAATCAAACTCTGTAAAAACAATGACAAACCATTGTTTTATATTGATTAAAGGGAAAACTGTGCAGCAATTTATCAAAAGCATTTTGGTCATCATTTTGGTTGCTGCGGTCCCCGCACTTGCCGCCAAAGACAGTATTTCATCTCCCGGCGGCACGCTTACACTGATGGTGGGTGCGGGTGAAGACGGTGCCATCTATGCACTGAAGCGCGGCGACGAGATGGTGATCGCGCCTTCCAAGCTGGGGTTTGAGCTAAAATCAGGCAAGAATTTTGCGGATGGCTTTAAACTGGTAAACCTGCAGACAGCGGAATTTGACCAAAGCTGGGAACAGCCGTGGGGTGAACGCAAAATAGTACGCAATCATTACCGTGAACTGCTGGTGGACCTTGAAGGCAGTGCTGGCACTCTAAAAGTACAGTTCCGCCTCTATGATGACGGGCTTGGCTACCGCTATATTTTCCCGGATAGCGTGGCGGGCGATGAAATCACCGAAGAGCTTACGGAATTTAGCCTCGCGCAGGGCGGCACTGCATGGTGGATTGGTGCGCGCAAGGGCAACCGTTATGAGTATCTCTATGAAACTACAGCAATCACCGCAGTGGGGCTGGCGCACACGCCGATAACCTTCAAGCTCGATAGCGGTACACACGTTAGCTTCCACGAGGCCGCGCTCTTGGATTATTCGGGCATGAGCCTCAAGCGCACGGGCGGTCGCACCTTCCGGGCGGACCTTTCGCCCAACCACAAGGGCAGCAAGGTCACGCTGAAGGCAGGCCATAAAACACCGTGGCGTACCATTCAGGTATCTGCCGACGCGAAAGGCCTGCTTACCTCTGACTTGATCCTTAATCTCAATGAACCCAACAAGCTCGGTGATGTGAGCTGGGTGAAGCCCGGTAAATATGTTGGTATTTGGTGGGGTATGCACTTGGGTGTGAATAGCTGGGGGTCTGGCGCAAAGCACGGCGCAACCACATCTGAGGTTAAGCGCTATATCGATTTTGCCGCCAAATACGGTTTTTCCGGTGTGCTGGTGGAAGGCTGGAACGTCGGCTGGGACGGGGACTGGTTCAACAACGGCGCTATCTTCAAGTTTACCGAAGCATACCCTGATTTTGATGTTGAAGAGCTAACGCGTTATTCGGCGGAAAAAGGCGTGCCTATTATCGGCCACCACGAAACCTCAGGCGACGTTGGCAACTATGAAAGCCAGATGGAAGCTGCGTTTGACCTATACGAGCGCATGGGCGTTACCAAGGTAAAAACCGGCTATGTGGCTGACGGCGGGCAAATTGACCGCCTGCTCGAAGACGGCACACCAGTGAAAGAATGGCACGACGGCCAGTTTATGAGCAACCATCATGAGCGTGTATTGCTCTCGGCTGCCAAGCGCAAAATTTCCATCAATGCGCATGAGCCCATCAAGGACACCGGCCTTAGGCGCACATACCCTAACTGGGTATCGCGTGAGGGCGCGCGCGGCATGGAATATAGCGCCTGGGGCACGCCCGGCAACCCGCCAAGCCACGCGGTGATATTGCCGTTTACGCGCATGCTCTCTGGTCCGATGGATTTCACGCCAGGTATTTTCGATTTGCATATCGAAGACCTTCAGCCCGGCAACCGTATTGAAAGCACCATTGCCAAGCAGCTCGCTTATTATGTGGTGGTCTATAGCCCCATCCAGATGGCGGCTGACCTGCCGAAAAATTATGAGGCCAATCTGGCACCGTTCCAATTTATTCGCGACGTGCCCGCCGACTGGGCCGAGAGCATCGCGCTGACGGCAGAGATTGGCGAGCATGTGACGTTCGCGAGGAAAGACAGGGATAGCGACAATTGGTACATCGGCAGCATCACCGGCGACAAGGGCCGCACGCTTGAACTTAAGCTTGATTTTCTCGACGAAGGCGCGACCTACCGCGCAGAAATTTACGCGGACGGCAAAGACGCCGACTGGAAAACAAATGCCTACGCCATTGATATTACAAATAAAAACGTAACGGCGAAGGACATGCTAATCCTGAAGCTCGCCTCCGGCGGCGGCGCAGCCGTGCGGCTGGTGAAGCTGCAGTAGCTCAAAATTACCCGAAGGCCCGGGTCCATTTTAATCATAGAGCGCTACGGTGCAGATGGACCCCGGCCTTCGCCGGGGTGACACCGAGTATATCCGTCATATCAGTAAAACAATTGTCATACCGGGTTTGCGAAGCAGGCGCTTGCGCCACCTGACCCCGGTATCCATGTGGTGTTTGAAACATTGATAGGTCTGCCAAATAGGTGCCGGGCTGACAGCTATCCTGCCATTTTAAGAATGTCTTCGAAGGTTAGGCCGTTCAGCTGTTCGCCCATGCTCTCATAGAGCGTTTCTTCCATTGATTTGCCGGAAGCCATGTCTTTCGCGGCACCCAGTAAACCGCCTTTCTTTTCTGTTGTCGCGCCTTTTGCCATCGACGCAAGGGCGCTGGTCAACTGGCTCGCCTGATCGCCGCTTAAGGAGGATTTCATCGCGCTTAGGCTTGATGTGAAACTGTCGAGCGAGCTGGTGTCGAGCTTCAGTGCTTCAGCCATCTCTGATGCCATCTCTGACGCCATTTCTGTGGCAGTTTCCATCATGCCTTCGGATTCTGATTTGGCGGCTTCTTCTGTTGCGGGCGCGGTGTCTTCTGCGGTGGATTTGCTGTTTTCACTTTCTGAACCGCACGCGGTGAGCGCAAACGCAAGGGCTGCAGCGGTAATTGGCATAAAGGCTTTCATGTTCCGTCTCCCAAAATACATACGTCAGCGGCGACTATACCATAAGATGTAGTCGTTTGGGATTTATTGGTCAGGCTTGTGCGCTGGTGGAAAAAGGGTGGCCGCTACCGGCGAAGGACACCGCAAAAAAACTGTTAAAAATTAAGCCTTGACCCTGTAGTTAACTACGGGGCGTAGCATCCACCTGACGATACGAACAGGAGGATGATATGGCTGAGAATTATGTACCCGCGCTGCGTTTTACGTGGGCGACCGGGCTTTATGATCTGGTTATCAGCCTGTTTATGCGCGAAAAGCTGCTGCGCAGGCGGTCAGCCGCGCTCATAAGCGAAAACCCGCGTGTGATTTTGGAGGCAGGCTGCGGCACGGGTAGCCTCACCACAGCCCTGGCAGAAACATTTGGTGCTGCGGAAATTGTCGCGGTGGATATTGACCCTGCCATTTTGGATGTGGCGCGGAAAAAAGCTTCGCGCTTTGAAAATATCACCTTCCAGCAGGCAAGCCTTATCAGCAGCGATGATATGAAGGGCGCATCGCCTGGGCATGCGGACGCGGTGATCAGCAGCCTCGTGTTCCATCATCTGACAGACGACGGCAAAAAGGCAGCGCTCAGGAACCTCAAAGCGGTAATGGCACCGGGTGCGGAGCTGCATATTGTTGATTGGGGGCCACCAAAGGGTGTGTTGGCGTTTATAGGTTTCTGGCTCGTGCGCTTGCTCGACGGCATGGCCGTGACATCAGCAAATTACCACGGAAAATTACCGGAAATGATCGGGGAGGCTGGCTTCACGGAAGTTGAAGCACACCCGCTGCACCAAACCACGCTCGGCACCGTGTGGCATTATGTGGCGAAAATCGCAGGGTGACACTGAGTTATGTTGGACTGTCAAAAATCGATTGTCATACCGGGACTTGATCCCGGTATCCATATTTCCGTAGCCTCAAAGCATGACCTATTATGTCTATATCCTACCCAGCAAAAAGAACGGCACGCTCTATATCGGCGTGACAAATAATATCGCACGGCGATCGTGGGAACACCGTGACGGCAGGGGCGCGGCCTTTACAGAAAAATACGGTGTAAAGCGACTGGTTTACATTGAGGAACACGCGGACGTAAGGAACGCCATCGAGCGCGAGAAAACCATGAAAGAATGGAAGCGCCAGTGGAAAATAGACCTTATCGAAAAAGACAATCCGAATTGGGATGATTTATTTGAGACATTAAATGCCTGAGCGTGCGGACAAATGGACCCCGGGGTCTGGGCCCCGGGGTGACACCGAGCTATGTTGGAAAGTCAAAATTCGATTGTCATACCGGGACTTGATCCCGGTATCCATGCGGAGCTTGATCTTTAGTTTCGTCATGCGACGGCTTGACCGGCGCATCCAGTTTTGATGTGTAGCAATAGACTCGCCGATCAAGTCGTCGAGTGACGAAGTAAGGTGAGGCGGGTACCGCCTAGCTCGCATTCGCCATAAATTCTGGCAACCAGCCTTCGAAGCGGTCGGTGAGTTCTGCCAGCGATAAGTCCACATCGCTGTCGTTTACCGTCACACGGTCGCCGCCAGTTTCTCCCAGCACGGCCACGGGGATACCGGCGTCTTTGGCTTCCATGCGGATTTGCTCGGCTGTGTCGGGGTCGGCCGCTAGCAGATAACGCGCTTGGCTTTCAGAGAACAGGGCCGCGTGCAACGGCAGGTCGCCCTCAACCGTCACGGTCACACCCACACTGCCTGATATTGCCATGTCACATAGGCCTGCAATCAGGCCGCCGTCACTGAGGTCATGGCAGGTGTCCAGCTGGCTGTTTTCAATCAGCGCGCGGATGAAATCGCCGTTTCTGCGCTCTAAATTCAAGTCCACAACCGGCGGCAGGCCGTCCTCCTCACCAGCAATTTCCCGCTGGTACAGGCTCATGCCCAGCTCGTCTTTGGTTTCGCCGATCAGCAGCACCGTTTGCCCCGCGCCCTTGAAGGCCACGGTTGCCATTTTTGTGCTGTCAGCCATCACACCGACGCCGCCAATGGCGGGGGTGGGCAAAATGCCGGACCCATTGGTTTCGTTATAAAGGCTCACATTGCCAGAAACGATGGGGTAATCGAGCGCGCGGCAAGCGTCGCCCATGCCCTCTAAGCAGCCCACAAACTGGCCCATAATGTCAGGGCGTTCCGGGTTGCCGAAATTGAGGCAATTGGTGATCGCCAGCGGCTTTGCGCCCACCGCAGTCACGTTGCGCCATGTCTCTGCCACCGCTTGCTTGCCGCCTTCATAAGGGTCAGCGAAACAGTAGCGCGGGGTAACGTCGGTGCTAATCGCCAGTGCTTTCTCGGTGCCGTGGACACGCACGACGGCGGCGTCACCGCCCGGGCGCTGGATAGTATCGCCCATCACCATATGGTCATACTGTTCCCAAATCCAGCGGCGGGAACAGAGGTGCGGCCCGCCCACTAGGTCTAGTACGGCTTTGTTCAGGTCTGCTGGCGCGACTACACTGGCAGCTTCGCGCTTGGCGGTATACTCAAACGGGCGCTCGTACTCGGGCGCGTCCTCAACGAGCGACGCGATTGGCATATCGCCCACTATTTCGCCGCCGAACGTGAGCGTTAATTTGCCTGTATCGGTGATTTCGCCGATCACGGCAAAATCCAGCTCCCATTTCTCAAAAATTGCCTGCGCCATGGCTTCACGCCCCGGCTTCAAGACCATCAGCATGCGTTCCTGGCTTTCAGACAGGCACATCTCATACGGTGTCATGTTCGCTTCGCGTTGTGGGACATTATCGAGGTTCAATTCGAACCCGACGCCGCCTTTGGACGCCATTTCAACGCTTGAGGACGTCAGTCCCGCCGCGCCCATGTCCTGAATAGCGATGATGGCGTCGGTTGCCATCAGCTCAAGGCAGGCTTCAATCAGCAGCTTTTCAGTGAAGGGGTCACCTACTTGCACAGTTGGGCGTTTTTCTTCGCTGTCTTCTGTGAATTCAGCCGATGCCATGGTGGCACCGTGGATGCCGTCACGCCCGGTTTTACTGCCCACATAGACAACCGGGTTTCCCACACCCGCTGCGGCGCAGTAGAAAATTTTGTCGGTGTCGGCGATGCCCACGGTCATGGCGTTCACTAGGATGTTGCCGTTGTAGGAGGGGTCAAAATTGGTTTCGCCGCCTACCGTTGGTACGCCTACGCAGTTGCCGTACCCGCCAATACCTTCGACAACGCCAGACACCAGATGTTTGGTTTTTGCGTGCTCAGGTTCGCCGAAGCGGAGCGCATTCATGTTGGCCACGGGGCGCGCGCCCATGGTGAATACGTCGCGCAAAATGCCGCCAACGCCAGTTGCCGCGCCCTGATAGGGTTCGATGTAACTGGGGTGATTGTGGCTTTCCATCTTGAAGATAGCGGCCTGGCCGTCACCAATATCAATCACGCCCGCGTTCTCGCCGGGGCCGCAGATAACCCACGGGGCTTCGGTGGGCAGTTTTTTAAGGTGAAAGCGCGATGATTTATAGGAGCAGTGCTCTGACCACATCACGCTGTAAATGCCGAGCTCCGTATAGTTAGGCTCGCGGCCCATAGCCTTCACGATGCGGGCGTATTCTTCCTCATTGAGGCCGTGCTCGGCGACAATTTCGGGGGTGATTACAGTGTCATCAATTTTTGTCATTTTCTGCACCCTTACCCGAGCCGGTTCATGATGGATTCGAAGAGAATGCGCCCGTCGGAGCCGCCAAGGGCGGGCTCGATCATGCGCTCAGGGTGGGGCATCATGCCCAGCACATTGCCGCGCTCGTTGGTGATGCCCGCGATGCGCCGCTGTGCGCCGTTGATGTCATCCGCGTATTTGAACGCCACCTGGCCGTTACCCTCGAGTGCATCAAGCGTGTCGTTATCGGCAAAAAAGTTACCGTCATGGTGCGCCACGGGAACAGATATGGTGCTGCCAGCCTTATAGCCGCTGGTGAACATGGTGTCTGTATTCTCAACCGTGAGCCCCACGTCCTTACAGACAAAATGCAGGTTCGCGTTGCGCATCAAAGCGCCCGGCAATACGCCGGTCTCAGTAAGGATTTGAAAGCCGTTACAAATGCCGAGTGTGGGCACACCGTCTGAGGCGCGCTTAACCACTTCTTTCATGATGTGGCTGCGCGCTGACATGGCCCCGCACCTGAGATAATCACCGTAGGAAAAACCGCCGGGCAGGGCGATAAAGTCAACCTTCGGCAGGTCATAGTCCTGATGCCAAACCATGGTGGGCTTTTCGCCAGTGATTTTTGTGAGCGCCACAGCCATATCCCGGTCGCAGTTTGACCCCGGGAATACGATAACCGCTGATTTCATGGGCGCTACTCCAGCTCTATGGAATAATTTTCGATCACCGTGTTGGCGATCAGCTTCTTGCACATCTCGTCGACCTGGGCTTCGGCTTTGGCGCGGTCGGTCTCCGTGAGATCAAGCTCGATATATTTGCCTTGGCGGGCCTCGTCAACGCCGCCAAAACCCATATTGGCGAGCGCATGTTCGATGGCTTTGCCTTGCGGGTCGAGAACACCGTTTTTAAGCGTTACATGGATGCGGGCTTTCATTTGGCCGGGCCTTCCTTTTTGATGCGGTCTGCAATTTCGGTGACGTCTGCGGTGGGCAATATGCCGAGCCTGCGCGCCACTTCCTGATAAGCTTCCATCTCGCCGCCAAGGTCGCGGCGGAAGCGGTCTTTATCCATTTTTTCGCCGGTTTTCATGTCCCATAGGCGGCAACCGTCAGGGCTGATTTCATCTGCGAGAATAGTGGAATAGCTGTCACCTTCATAATGGCGACCAAACTCAAGCTTGAAATCCACCAGCTTGATGCCGATGGCGGCAAAAAGGCCCGAGAGGAAATCATTCACCCGGAGCGAATAATGCGTGAGCTCCTCGATCTCATGCTCATCTGCCCAGCCGAAGGTGAGGATGTGATCTTCCGCGATCACAGGGTCGCTCAGTTCGTCTGATTTATAGCAGAATTCCACGAGCGGGTTAGGCAGCGGTGTACCTTCGTCGATACCGAGGCGCTTCGACAGGCTGCCAGCCGCGATATTGCGGATAATCACTTCAACCGGAATGATCTCAACGGCTTTTACCATTTGCTCGCGCATGCTGGTGCGCTTGATAAAATGGTTGGGCACGCCAATATCCGTCAGCGCCTTGAATATATGCTCGCTGATGATATTGTTGATAACACCCTTGCCTGCGAGCGTGCCTTTTTTCTCGGCGTTGAACGCGGTGGCATCGTCTTTGAAATACTGGATAATGGTGCCCGGCTCTGGTCCTTCAAAAAGAACCTTGGCCTTGCCTTCATAGAGCTTGTTGCGGCGGGACATAAATGCCTTTCCTCGTCGCTAAAAGAAACGTCAGTGGGTTCGGCGCGAACATAGCGGAACAAAGGGGGCGGAACAATCTTTCTATAACAATTTGCAATATGATTTGCTAAGGCCTAGAAAATGCGAACAAAATTACCCAAGTAAGCTGTGAGACAGGCGTAATATTGTGGTAGGCTGTGTCTGGCAGGCACAGAATCGGGCCACCAGTGAAGAATCAGGTTAAAGGAAAAATTGGAATGACAACGTTTGATAGTCGCGAAAAAGCATTTGAAGAAAAGTTTGCCCATGACGAAGATATGGATTTCAAAGCGCGGGCGCGGCGGAACCGGCTTCTGGGTGAATGGGTAGCGGCAGAACTTCTTGGGCTCGAAGCTGACGAAGTAGCGCCTTATGCGGCGAGTGTTGTGAAGGCGGACCTTGAAGAAGTAGGGGACGACGACGTTGTGCGCAAGGTCCATGCTGACCTTGAAGCTGCTGGTGTTGATTATTCAGACCACCGGGTGGAAAAACAGTTGGCTACTTTTATGCTGGAAGCGAAAAAGCAGCTGATGAGCGAGATTTGATCAGAGAGTTGACCCCGCCTGTTGCCAGGCGAATGAAATGCGAGAATAAAAGCAAAGGGGCTTTGAGGGCCCCTTTTTTCGTGTTTTATGCGGAAGATTACAAGGCTAAATTCAGGTCTGCGAGATCTGCGACTTCCAGCCCAATAAGGAACACCGATTGTCCGCCGCCGAGATCAATCAAGAGGCCGTCTGTGCTGTCCTGATTGGTTTCGCTGGATGCTGCCGTGACCGAGGCCAGGTCTGCAAAGCCAGCACTTGCAAATGAAAGGTCGAGCGTATCTTCGCTTGTGTCAAAATCTGTCACCGTGTCGTTGCCGCTCGTGGCACCAAAGACGAAGGTGTCTGCGCCTGCGCCACCGGTAAGCCGATCATCTCCCGCGCCGCCCCATAGCGTATCATTACCCGTGCCGCCCAATACAGTATCACTGCCAGCACCATTAAAAAGAAGATCATCACCACCGCCACCATTGAGGTTATCACTGTCTGCACCGCCAAAGATGGTGTCATTGTCACTGCCGCCGTTGATGCTGTCATTGCCAACTCCGCCACCAATTGTATCGGCGCCATCGTCGCCTGAAAGCGTATCCGCCCCGTCATCGCCCAAGCCAGCAAAGATCAGGTCATCGCCACTGCCAGCGAAGACTTCATCATCACCCGCGCCGCCAAAGAGCGTATCCTGACCCGTATCACCAAAGAGGGTATCCTGTCCCGCGCCGCCGGTGATAAAATCATCGTCCCCGCCACCGGAGACACTGTCGTTACCAGCCCCGCCGTCGATGGTGTCACGCCCGTCACCTGCAGAGACATCGTCATTGCCGTCACCGCCTTCAATGTCTTCATCACCGTCGCCGCCCGAGATGACATCATCATCATCGCCGCCAACCAGCTCCGTTACATCCTCAACAGTGATGGTATATGTTTTAACCGTATCGCCGCCAAACTCATCAAAGGCGCGAATGGATATGCGTACAGTTGGTTCCTCTTCAAAATCAAGGCTCACACCGTCACGCAACTTCAAAACGCCGTCGACCACTTCAAAACGGTCATTGCCAAGGGTGCCAAAACTAACCGTATCACCATCCGGGTCCGTCGATGTAACACTGCCTATAACAGCGCCCGGAGCATTCTCCGCAACACTTGTATTGGAGAGTATCGGTGTTGACGGGTCAGCGTTATCTGAAACATCGGTCACATCTACCGTGAGCGTTGATGTGCTGCTTGCGAAGCCAGTGCCGTCATTCACGCTGAAGGTGAAAGAAAGGAGGCCGTTGCCGTTAGCGTCTGCAGCTGGTGTGTACACCAGATTGCCTGCGTTAATATCAGCCACCGAGATCACGTCAGCGTCGGTTACGTCTGTGCCCGAGAGCTGCAAGGTGCCGCTCGATAGGGTTTGCACATCGATGCGAACAGACACAAATGTGTCGCCGCTATCCACATCCGAGAAGCCAAAGTTGGCGGCAGTGAGAGTATGCGTCGTGTCTTCATCAATAGTGACTGTATTGTCTGAGCCCGTCGGTAGGTCATTGATCGGGGTCATCACGATCGTCGCTGTGCTGGCCGCATTGGGTGTGCTGATACCGTCATCTGCCTGAATGGAGATGGTATCGTCTGTCTCTCTGTTGGCGCTTGAGGTATAGGTGATTGCAGACGCGTTCGACAGATAGGTGGTGATATCGGCCGCCGAGCCCACGAGGGTGACCACATTGTTGCCAGCTGCGGTTTCAGTCACACCCGCACCGACGCCCGCGCCGTCAACCGCGCCCAGAACGGCGCCAGTGTCTGTGGCGGTGACCGTCACCGTTATATTACCGGCGGTATCCACGTCTGCGATGGTTACGCCCGAGAAATTGGGCGCACCGGTTACATCCTCCACAGCACCCCGGTTTGTAAGGCCAGAGACCGTTGGTGCGTCCTCCACACCCGTGATGTCCAGGTTGATAGTGCCAAGCGCCATATCGCCCGAGCCGTCACCGTCATTGAGCGTTACCGATATTGTTGATGTGTTAGCGCCATTGTCATTTGTGGCACCAGTATAGGAAATGTTGGTGCCTGTGTTCAGATAGCTGTTGATGTCCGTCACCGTACCCACAAGGGTGATGGTGGTGGCATTGACAAGCGTTTCTGTAACACCCGCGCCAACGCCTGAGCCGTCCGCTGGGGCGCTGAAGGTGCCCTCAGATGCGGTCAGCGTAACGGTCACATTGCCAGCACTGTCCACATCGGCAAAAGCCGAGGCTGAAAGATCGATGTCGCCGGCCGTATCCTCGGTGAGCGCAATATCAGTGACAAGACCCGTGACGGTTGGGTCATCGTTTACCGCTGTGATATCAAGATTGATGGTTCCAGCCGCAACATTGCCAGAACCTTCACCGTCATTGATGGTAACGGTAATCGTCGATGTGTCAGCTCCGTTATCGTCCGTCGCGCCGGTATACTGTATGTTACTGGCTGTGTTCAGATAGGTGTTAATGTCAGTCACCGTACCCACAAGGGTGACGGTGGTGGCATTCACCAGTGTTTCGGTCACACCAGATCCAACAGTGGAGCCGTCCACGGGTGTCGAGAAGGTCCCTTCGCTTGCGGTGAGCGTAACAGTAACATTGCCTGTGGTGTCCACGTCAGCAAAGGTACTGGCCGACAGGTCAATGTTGCCAACAGTGTCTTCGGTGAGTGCGATGTCACTGACCAATCCGGAGACAGTTGGGTTGTCGTTGTTTGCGGTGACTGAGACAATGCGGTCATCGCTATTGCTGGCGCCGCTGCCGTCAGTAGCTGTGAAGGTGATGGTGCGGTCTAGTTCGCTTGGGTCTTCAGACGTGCTTCTGTAGCGAATGCTCTGCATCACTTCCTGAACGATCGCGTTGGTGGCGTCTTCGTCCCAGGTGATGGTCAATGCCGTGCCGCCGGTGACCGTACCGCCAGAGACGCTCAGGTCGCCTACATCAACACCGTTCGCCAATATATCTGTGCCCGAAATCGTGATGGTAGTGCCGTCGCCGTCGGTGTCGGAAATGCTGATTTCGTCATTCGCTCCGTCATTATTGGCGGTGATTTGTGCCACCAGTGTTCCAGTGTTCCAGTCACCGTCACCGTCGGCATCGTTGACTGTGCCCGCGCTGTCGATCAGCGTCACAGCGTCGCCTTCTACATAAGCAAGCGTCGTATTGTCGATGCTCAGGTCGGCAGTTGTATTGACATTAAAAACAAGCGTATCGAGCCCGGGGGTCCAACTGGCAGCGTTACTGGTGATGGTGATCTCGGTGACATTGAACCAGTCGATGGGCGTTAGGGTAACACCGTCTGTGCCGGCGATGTTGGTGAAATCGGTCTCGTCGAGCAAGACTGTGGTGCCGTCTCCTGTGGTGACCGAGAAGGTATAATTGCCGGCCGAGGCTGTGCCGTCCAACTCAACATATTGGAAGGAGCTGATTGTGATGGCAGTATCGAACGTGACGGTGACGCTTGTCGTACCGAAACCGGCCGCCCCAAATAAATCCCCTACCGCACCGCCGCCGCCGCCGCTTGCGACCGTGAAGGCGCTGTCACCGGTAAAGGTGGCGGTCATCTCGACACCGCCTTCGGTCTCGATATAGTCTTCGTTGTTCGAGGCGCCGCCGACACCGTCGAACATCGGCAGTGTGTGCGGGTAAGCGGCGATGGCCGTTGGCGCGAAGGGTGCAGGTGTACCGATGTTCCAGCTGCCGCCTTTGGCCGCCGCGCCAACAGGGCCGTCAGCTGCAAATACGCGTGCGCCCGTGGCGGCTTCAAGCGCCTTAGCAAAAGACTGCCCAGTTGCATTTGCAGCCGTAGAACAGGCCCACAGCGCTATTTCTGCACTCTCGGAAAGAGCCGACTTGATAGCGTCAAGTGCCGACGCGTTTTCCTTGAGGCAGGCTTCGTCTACCTGTTCGCCCGCAAGCGCCAGCGCACCCGGTTCACCGTGAGACAGAATATGAACTGTGCCGATATCATTGCGTCCCGTGACCGCCGCCGCGATCTGTTCAAGCGGGGCTTGATCTTTTAGCAATCGAATGACTTCTGTCGACGGCGCCAGTCCATCAATCAATATTTCAGAATTCTCGACACCTGCATCAACGAATAAAAATTCAGCAGCTGTGACATCATTTGATTTTGTTAGTAGCGTGGTATTCAAGACAAACTCCCCCGAAAGATTTTATTCCACCCTTCAAATACGGTCAAATGGCGAAATTGGATTGCCATCTGACCGTTTTCCTTTTGTTAACATATTTTAATGGCGATTGGAAAAAACAAAAGCCACGCAGCCATTGCCCTTAGTTCCGCCCTGGGAATACCCCTTTAAATGCGATATAATAGGCCATGCCCAGATAGGGTTGCATGTTGGAAGCTTCTTTCCCTTGCCCGGTATTGAAAACCGGCAGGTTTGCGTCCGCGGCAACTGTCATCGGTGCAAGCGTGCGGTCTTTGGGCGCATCTGCGGGCACATAGGCGGCGATATCATCGGGGGCCGTACTGGCCATGGTTGACGGGTAGCTGCCCTCGGTGGGGACATCCAGGTCTCCTGGTTCCGTCGTGGCACTTTGGTGCAGCTGATAATTGGACGGCGCTGTATGATTGTGTGCGGGGAGGTTTTCTGCCTTCAGTGCAACAGATTCGGCCCCACCGCTTGCGCCAACTTCCACGCGGTCGTCAAATGTAATACCTAAGGACGTTCGGCCCATCAGGTTGGGCACCGCAAATGTAGTCCGGCCGTCTCCACCGAACCGGTTGCCGATAAGCGAAAACAGATCTTGATATTCACCAATAGTGAGCATTGTTCCATTGCAAAGGATAAATCCGAACTGTTCTGCCCTCCTAAAACGAGGGTAGGGAAAAGCTTTAATCTCGCCGATATAGGTTAATGTCATTGTTTGATCCTAACTGAAAATTAGTGCGCATTTTATGAGATCGGGGGAAGCTCACCCGTGTAGGCGATATAGAATCCGAACGCCAAAAATGGCTGCCGGTTTTCCGCCGGGGTTGGTGCGGCTTCCCCGCTTTCAGACAAAGCTGCTGTTGCGGTTCCCTGCACACTGCCGAGCGCAATCAGGCTATCTGGTGACGGATCGGCTTTATAGAGATTGGTTACAGCGGACGAGAGCCCCTTTTTGAAGGTACCTGCGGCCAGATGGCCGCCGTCTGGTGCGGTCGCGAGCTCAGCCGTCCCGGTGGACGCTGGTATTGCAAGGCCAGTAGGGTGCGGTTCATCAATGGCGTGCCGGTGCCAGGCCATGCTCGCCTCGGTGTGGGTGATCCCGGCCTCGCCGCCGCTTTCGCCCAAAAATCGCTGTCTTAATCCTGTTCCGTGTCCGGCACCGACGGCGGCGCGTTCGCGCAGGTCGGGTATGTTGAAATGGCCGCCATCCACACTGCCAAAATTGCTGCCGATGACACGAAACAAAAGCTGATATTTCGCATCGGTTCGTGACAGCGATCTGCCGTCGCAGGGAAGCCACGCGGAATCGCCTCCTCTGGGGGCGAAGTCGCCGCAAAACTGCATGATTTCACCGATGTAAGCGTCCACGCTCATGTTTTTTCTCCAATTATTTTATAGAATTGCAGGTATCCGTTAGGTTTACATGACGCCTTCTACGGCGATGATTGCGTTAATCACCACATAGGGCATCAAATTGGTGCGCGCCTCACCGTCGCCGGTTATTCCGGTCAAGTCATCGCCGTCAGTGAAAGCTGCCAAACCGCCAAGGCCGACAGTGTCGGCTGCTGCCGGACCAACATATTGTTTGGCCTCGCCGGGGTTTGTGGTTGCAAGCGATTGCACTGCCCCAAAAACGCTGTTTTCTTTAGGGTCGAGATAAACCGCAGGCGTTGATGAAGCGGTAACGGGGCCGCTTGCGCTGTTGATCGGATAGGCATGGGTGTGCGTTGGCAGGGTTTCTTCTGTCATTGTGCTGGTCTCTGCGCCGCCCGTATCGCCCAAATGGTAGCTGCCTGGAGCATCTTTTTGTGGCTGAGCGCCAACCGTGAGCCGGCCGCGATAATCCGGAATGGCAAATTCGTGGCTGTTGCCACCGTAGGTTTTACCAATAAGGCTGAAAAGTGCATGAAATTCGGATTGTCTCAGCATTGTGCCGTCGCAGATCAGCCACCCTTTTGGCGGTTTGCTCCCCGCGAAATAGCGGATTTCACCCAGATATTGGTCCATTTTAACACCCCTCATAGTTGATACTGGATCTATGTGAATAACTTAATATTTGGTTTCGCGCGCTCGCCTTGCTGGGCAAAACTCCCCCGCGACTGGCCGCAGGAGCCAGTTCTGGATATGTCTGTTCAATTGATGAAAGGATACAATTGGCCCGCGGATACAGCCAGTCTGAACATGTCTGCTAAAATGTCTTTTCTGTCTGCAAAGTTGCATTTATAACTTTTGTTTATCATCGATCGTGAGCCAGGTTTTTGAATGTTCCAGTATAAATGCTGGCCTATTGATCGCATTCGCAGGTTGCATTAGCATGCAGGGATCGCCAGTTGGGACGCTGATTATTTATGTCAAATAAGCATATGGAAAATTATTCTTGGCTCACAAACCAGGAGCCAGAACCGCCTGGTACTGATTTTTCCAATATCCCACAAGAAAATGAAAATTGGTCGGGCTTGATTGAGCGCATTACGCTTAACCAAAAAATACAAGTCCTTTTATCTAAAACTCAAGTTCATAAAGATTTCGAACTGCGTTTGCATTCCGACAGAGAAGAGCCGTTTTTCCGTTTTGTCACCATTTTGGATGGTGAACATGAAAAGTTTCTGGAAGGCTTTGGCTGGATTATATGCAAGGTTGGCCATACCTACTGTTTCAGGGTCTCTGATGAATATCCATACGCTGACTTTCGGTACAAGGCCGGGAGCAAGATCAATCTGGTTAGCTATTCTTTCTCAACAGATCTGGTGAAATCTTTTTTGGGGGAGGATCTCCCTGAAAACTGGCGTAAATTTATGGCGAAAGAGCAAAAGGTCGGTATGCTCGATACCTTGGAGTATTCCTCGGACGCCATGCACTGTGTGCACCAGATGGCCCAGTGCCCTCATGTTGGACGCATTCGTCAAATTGATCTTGAGGGCCTTGCTTTGCGTGCGCTCGCAGCCCATGCGGCCATGTTTCAAATGCCGAAGGAAGCAGGCCTGAGCGCGGCAGAGACTAAAAAAATAGCGCACGCACGGGAGATTTTGCTTACCAATATGCGCGAACCACCGACGCTTATTGAAATAGCCCATGAGGCCGGGATGCCCGCGCGCAGGTTATCCCAGGGCTTCAAAGAAATATATGGCGATGGGCCTTTTACCATTTTGAAAAACTATCGGCTGGACCAGGCACGGCTTGCCTTGCTTGAAGGCGGCATTCCTTTGCAGCAAGTGTCGTGGCGTGTGGGTTACCGCCACCCAAATAACTTCAGCAGCGCCTACAAAGAACGCTTTGGCGTAAGCCCGAGCGAGGATTGTTAGCCTCTGTTAGGCGTTTTTCTTTATCTGCAATGTTACCTTGTGCCCTGACGGGCGAAATAAAAAACGGGCCCGATGAGGCCCGTCTTCTGAATTTCTAATAGTTGGCTAAAGCTTGGGTCGGTTAGGCGAACCAGTCAGTCGAGTCATACTCGTATGTATGGTCGGCTTTGGCGCCCAGAAGCTCAAGGGTCAGACCGTCTGGAACGTCGCCACCTTCTTCATAGTCAATGTCTTCGTCGCCATCGAGCAGGAAGAGCTGGCCTTCGCCGGGGCCCAAATCCTTGTTGTGGTTGTTGCCAGCCTTGATGGATACAGCCAATAGTTCGTATTCACTATAGCCGTACGCTTCGAGGAAGAGATCAATGTCTGTATCATCCAGATCAGCGACATCGTCCCAGCCATCAACCTTCACTTTGACTACATCACCAAATTCGTCTTCCAAATAGAGGACAACGTTTGAGATGTCATGCTCAGCATTGCCGCGCTTATTTGTGAAGGTGCCAAAATTGTCGCCTTCGGGCTCAGGCTCAGGGTCTACCGCACCGCCGATCCCGTCGATGGTGATTGTAACCGTCGCTGTATCAAATCCGCCGTTGCCGTCGGAGATTTGGTAAGTAAAGCTGTCCGTGCCGGTTTCGCCGTCGTTTAGGCTATCGAAAGCACCATTCGGGTTATAATCGTAGCTGCCATCGGCGTTGAGTGTCAGAAGGGCGCCTGAATCAAGCGTAATTTCCTGACCAACCGCGGTCGGGTCGCCATTCACATCGCTAACTGTAAGCACGTCGCTGAGGTCAGGGTCAGTGTCATTCGGTAGCACATTGCCTGACGTTACGCTGGCTTCCTCGGTGTTATCAAAGTCGTCGTTCGCAATCGGTTCGTCGTTCACGCCTTCTACTGTGATAAACAGGGTTGAGGTGTCAGAGCCGCCGTTACCATCGTCGACAGAGTAGGTAACTTCGCCTTCAAAAAACTCACCTACCGCAAGCCAGTCAGCATCGTTTGCATCAATACTGTAGGTGCCGTCTGCGTTTACTGTCACGAGAACACCGTCAGCGAGTGTGATAGTATTGCCTACTTGGCCGCTGTCGCCGTTCACGGCTGTAACCGTCAGACCGTCGGGAATGCCGTCGCCGTTGGCGTCGCCAGCGTCCAGGTCGATGTCGTTTGAGAAGACATTGCCGTCCAAAACTGTATCTTCAAGAAGATAGGCGTCATCATCAATGGCGTTCACGGCGTAAGGAACGTCGCCGAAAAGTTTGTCAGAATCTTCACGTGTGCCGTTTGCGTCTGTAACAGATGTTTGGCGTACTGCGATGCTCTCCAGCGAGATATCGTCGAGGTTCAGATCGCGGCTTGAAGACGAAAGAACAAAGCTGGTGCTCTGAATGTCGTCCGTAGCCATCCCTGAAGTGCCAAATTCAACACCGACTTCGTATGGGCTGTCGGGGATACCATTTGTGCTAACACCGCCGCCCAGATTGGAAACGTCACCGTCTTGCTCGATCTCTGTGATATCCGCACCGAGGAACTCTAATGTTCCGAGCAAACCATCGTCGGCCACATCAAAGAAGAGGCCGCGAAGATCAGCAATCAAATCGTCGCCGTCATCAACGTTGGTTAGCTCAAAAAGCAGGGTTCCGTCACCCAGTTCTGTAATTGTAACGGTAACTGGCGCCATGCCATCATCACCGGTTTGCATATTTAAAGTAAAAGTAACTGACCTCATTGGGTTTCCTTATCGTCTCGATACAAAAATGGCCGAATTCCATCAATATTGCCCTTTTTTGATTTTCTAATTAGGAGGGCAACGTTATTATTTATTTGTTTAGGTCATTAAAAACCTAGATCAATTGTTACGGATTTCTTCCGAGGTGAGAATAATTTCGTTCGTTATAACTTAAAGCTGTGCGGATATATATAAAATTTTAATTAAATTGCAAACAAATTGATAAAGTTTCCTGAAATGCGGGCGAAACCCACGCTTAAGTAGAAAATTCATGGTTAAATTTTAGTTAAGATCATGATTCAATGGAGGTTTCGCGAATCAGCCCGAGGGCTGCATATTGGTTGTGTGCCTTGTCAGCTGGGCTTTTGAAGTGCGTCAGAGACTGCCGCTCTATAGAGGTTTCTGCTTTGGGACCTGTCCGCAGTGAAGAAGGTGTCAGTCTAGACGAAACCGGCGTGCCGGAAACAATGGTGTGATCAAGCGCGGACGTTTGAAGGCTAACTGCGGTGGGCCGCGCCGGGGCCGCGTACAAATTTCACGGCGTCGCTTTTGAGGAAATCACCGCTTCGCGACACAACGCCCACTTGCTGAACTGGCGCACTTTTTTCTTTGTCGAGCAGGAGCATGGGTTCGCCTTGTGAGCCTAAAATCCATTTATCGCCCCACTGCATCAGCCCGACCAGAACAGGAAACAGTGCGCGTCCCCGCTCTGACAGGTGATATTCATAGCGCTTACCGCCGGGCTTTGCGGGCCTGCGCTCGAGTATTTTTTCGTCAACCAGCCTGGTGAGGCGGTCAGTGAGGATGTTGCGCGCCACTTTAAGCCTGCGCTGAAAATGGCTGAAGGTTGAAACGCCCAGAAAGGCGTCTCTGATGATCAGCATGGTCCATTTGTCCCCAATGATATCCAGCGTTTGCGCAACGCTGCAATTGAAGGGTTTTAGTGATGTGCGCGACATTTTTTGCCTCAAAATAAGTAGTGTATTACAACTTAATTGTGGACCACTGAATTTACAACAGCCCCTATAGTCTAAGTTTATTCATTTTTGCATAGTGCAGCAACATAAATAACAGTTGCTTTAGAAAACTATTGTCCTAGTTTCTGTTTCATAGCATTCAAAAGGGGAAAACCGTGGCCGAGGCAAAAAACACAGACGAATGGCAAGCAACCGCGTGCGGCATTTGTTATACCAATTGCGGCATTCTTGTTCAGATAGGCGGCGAGGGCGGGCGGCATATCACGCGGGTGAAAGGCGATAAAAATCACCCAGCCTCAAAGGGCTATACCTGCAATAAATGCCTGCGGCTGGATTATTACCAAAACGGCAAAGACCGCCTGACCGACCCCTTGCGCCGCAAAGCTGATGGCAGCTTCGAAGTGATCACCTGGGAGACAGCGATTAATGAGGTTGCCAGCAAAATGGCTGCCATTCGCGACACCCACGGCGGTGACAAAATATTTAAATATGGCGGCGGCGGGCAGGGGAACCATTTGGGCGGGGCTTATTTTGGCCCTGTGTCCAAGGCGCTGGACATGAAATATAAAACCAACGCGCTGGCGCAGGAAAAAACCGGCCTCGCGTGGGTGCAGGGGCGCATGTTCGGCGCCAATGTGCACGGCGAGATGGAACACGCGGATACGCTGTTTATTGTTGGCAAAAATCCTTGGCAGTCAAACGGCATACAGCGTTCGCGTGTGCTGTTGAAGCAGGCTTCAAAAGACCTAAACCGCACGCTGATTGTGGTGGACCCACGCCGCACAGAAAGCGCAGCCCTGGCCGATATACACCTGGCAGTAAAGCCCGGGCGCGATGCCTGGCTGTTGTCGGCGATGGTGGCGCACATTATTCAGGATGACCTTATCTCTGACAATTGGCTGGAAGGCCACACCACTGGGTTTGAGGCCGTGAAGGCCCGGTTCGACGCCATTGATGTAGATGCTTACGCTGAGTTTGCGGGCATTGACCCAGCCGATGCCAAAAAAGCAGCTCGCGCAGTGGCGACGGCAAACAAATCAGCTTTTTATGAAGACTTGGGTGTGCAAATGGCGCCCCATTCAACGCTGGCGTCCTATTTGAACCAACTGATGGTGACCATAACCGGGCATTTTGGCCGCGAGGGTACCACGGCTGTGCTGTCTGCGCTGCCGGGGGCGTTCTTTGGCATGTCTGATATAGGCAATTCGATTGAGGGGGACATTGAGGTAGAATATGAAACCTCGCCTGTGACGGGTGCGCGTATTGTTTCGGGCCTGGTACCCTGCAACAGCGTGCCGGACGAAATTTTGACCGATCATGCAAACAGGTTTCGCGCCATATGGATTGAAAGCGGCAACCCGGTGCATTCGATGGCCGACAGCGCCAAGTGGCGCGAGGCCCTAAAGGCGCTCGAACTGGTAGTGGTGATCGACGTTGCCAAGACCGAAACCGCGCGCGAGGCAGATTATATTTTCCCCGCCTGCACACAGTATGAGAAACTTGAAGCAACGTTTTTCAATTTCGAATATCCCGCCAATTTCCACCATCTGCGCAAGCCGCTTTTTGAGCCCCAAGGCAATACGCTCGCTGAACCTGAAATGCATGCCCGCATGGTTGAGGCGCTTGTGCCGTTTGATTTCACCCGGCTCGAACAGCTGAAAGCGGCTGCCCAAATGGGGCTTGATGCCTACGGCATGGCGGCGTTTCAATTTATGGCCGAAAACCCGGATTTGATGCCCTATATGATATACATCCTATACCGCACGCTGGGGCCAACGCTTGGTAAGGGCCGCGAGGCGGGCGCGATCTATTTTGGTATGGCGCAGCGCTTTGCCGCGACGCATTCGTCTGAGGTTAAACGCGCGGGATTTTCGGGCGAAGGGCTTGCGCTCGGTAATGCGCTTTTTGAAAGCTTGCTCGATGATCCATCAGGTACGGTTTTTTCCGTTGGTGACATTGACGAAACCTTCAAAAAACTTGGCCACAAAGACAAAAAAATCCATCTGGCCATTGGGGAGCTGCTGGAAGAAGTTGACACACTGGCGGCCTTAGAAGATTTGGTGCAGCTGGATGAAGAGTTCCCCTTCGTTTTGGCTGCGGGTGAGCGCCGGGCCTTTACCGGCAATACGATGCTGCGCGACCCAGCATGGGTGAAAAATAAAGACATGATCGCCATGGCCATGCATCCGGATGATGCCGAACGCCTTGGTGTTTCTGATGGTGAAAATGTGCGGCTGGTTACGCGTGCGGGGGCGGCGAACACGCCCATCAGCATTGACGACCGACTGCGCCAAGGCACGCTATCTATCCCGAACGGATTTGGGCTGATGTATCCAAACGAAGACGGCGCTGACAGCGTCACAGGTGTTGCGCCCAACGAACTTACATCGCTGGAAAGCAAAGATAGGTTCCTAGGCACACCTTTTCATAAATTTGTGCCGGCGCGAGTGGAGCGAACTTGTAGCTGATTGCAATTTTGTACTGCTGAATGCCGCTATTATATACTGTCTGGGCCCTCGCGAGGACCGTCCTCGGTGAAGGCATTCAAGCCGATAATTGTATAGGTATCCTTCACGCCATTTACTGTCTGCACTGTGCCTGCAATGAAACGTCCGATTTCCTGGTCGTCTGAAAGCTGGAACTGCGCCAGTAGATCGTAATTTCCCGACGTGGAGTGCACGCTGCGCACTTCCGAAATTTCGTCTGCGATAATGGCGGCTACGTCGTAGGTCTCGCCCAATTCACATTTTATCATCACAAAAACTGTTTTCATGGCGGTTCCATTTTCTGGCTAACGTGCGAACTGGATTTCTTGTAGCGAAAGCATTGCAGAATGTGAAGCAGGAATCGCTAATTGTGAAATGGGAATTTCGCCCCAAAAAGCCGCCAGTTCCGCTGCTGGCTTTTCTATTGGCTGGTGCGCTGTACCAACCAAAGTCCCGGTTTATGGCAGAATCGCTGAGGCATCGCTTCCTTATCTGAAATTGGAAAGTACCCGCTAAGGTTATTCGCAATGTTATCTATCTGAATTATATTGTTTTTTTCCGGTAATTACTATTTAACTAAAATTGTATTATTTCTGAAACGGCGTTAAATATCGATTAACGATTTATCGCTACTCTTCAGAATTGATAGTTCGGATGCAAAGTCCATCCGGGGGGCAGATAGGCGGTAACTTTTATGACCGACAAGAAAACGGTCGAACAGCTGGAATTCACCTTGTCGCGCGAGCTTGATTTGCTTGCCGCGGAGGCGTTGAGAAACGATTTGCTGGCCCTTCTGAATAATGATGGCGATTTAGTAATTAACGGCGTTGAAGTTGAGCGTGTGGCCACGCCTTGCATAGAGGTGTTAGTGGCTGCTGCCGCAGCCTTCGAGGACAGCGGACGTAGTTTTAAAATAGCTGAGCCCAGCCCTTCGCTGTGTGACAGTTTCGAGGCCGTTGGTCTGGCAGATAGAATTGAATTGTGGAGAGCTTCCTGATGGGAAAACGAATCCTTGCTGTGGACGACAGTAAAACGATGCGTGACATGGTTTCCTTTACGCTGAAAGGGGCTGGCTACGAAGTGTTGGTCGCGGACGACGGCGTAAATGCAATAACTGCGCTGAAGGATGAGGATGTTGACCTCATCATTACCGATATAAACATGCCCAATATGAACGGCATTGAGTTGGTGCAAAAACTACGCGACAACCCGAAATTTCGGGCGACACCAATATTGATATTAACAACAGAATCTGATGACGGCATCAAACAGCAAGGTCGTGCTGCGGGTGCCACCGGTTGGATTGTAAAACCTTTTGTGCCTGAAAAGCTATTGAAGGTTGTAGGCAAGGTTTGCGCGTAAGCACACCTGTCGATCAGTTAGAACGACAAATAATATCTGAAACGATGTTTGAATTTTGGTCCCGTAATTAATTAGGTCAACTATGCTGCCAGCCGCACATGACGATCCATTTGCCCAGTTTAAGGTCACTTTCTTTGAAGAGTGTACCGAGCTGCTTGCCGATATGGAGCAGCACCTTGGTGATTTGGAGTCAGGGTCTTATGAAGGCGAAACGCTTCATGCCATTTTCCGTGCAGTGCATTCCATCAAAGCAGGCGCGGGTGCCTTTTCTTTTACACGGCTCGTAGAATTTTCACATAAATTCGAATTTTTGCTGGATGAATTGCGTGAAGGCAAGCTCGAGGTTGCGGACGATCTTGTAGAAACCCTGTTTCGCTCATTTGATGTGCTGTCAGACCTTGTCGGCTTTGCGCAAAATGCCGAGGAGCCAGAAGGCAATTATGGTCAGGATGCGCTGGATCAGATCGAAGCTTATCTGGGTGGCAGCGATGGTGATGGAACTGATACAAAGCCTGGCGCTGATACAGCCGTAGAAGAGGGCGCGGAGGCGGCAGGTGATGCTTCCGGAGGTGAGGACAAGCCTGCGGTCAAGGATGACACCAAGCATTTCCGTATCGAATTCACGCCGCGCGAGGCTATGTATCGCCACGCCAATGAGCCGCTTTTGATTATTCGCGAGCTTAAAGACCTTGGGCGTACAGAAACAACTATCGATACATCGCGACTGCCGGCCTTGCAGGCCATGGAGCCAGAGGACGCTTATTTTAGCTGGGTCTTTGACCTGTGGACCACCCACGACCGCGACGATATTGACGAAGTTTTTGAGTTTGTTATCGATGATTGTGATCTGACGATCGTTACACTGGATGACAGCAACACTGTTGTTTCTGTGGATGTAAGTCCAGGTAGAACTGACGTGGGCGACGAGGATGATTTTGGTTTCTTTGTTCCTGTCGCTCCTATTGTTGGTGGTGTTGTCTCGGCTGTGGACCCAACACCTGAAAAAGAAGAACAGGTGCCAGAGAAAAAAGAAGAGGCTCCTGCGTTGGCGGCCGCGAAACCGGCCGCTAAGAAACCTGCCCCAACTAAGCCGGGAGCGGCTGCCGCAGGCCCAGCGGTTTCAAGTGTGAAAGCGGCCTCTATCCGCGTGGATGTGGACCGGGTGGACAGGCTAGTTAACATGGTTGGTGAGCTGGTGATCACGCAGGCAATGCTTGCTCAGGAAGTTGAGCTCGGTAAGGAAATGTCTACTGACCGGGTTGGCTCGGGAATGGACGAACTCTCCACGCATATTCGAGAGCTGCAGGAAAATGTAATGTCCATTCGCATGCAGCCTGTGAAGTCGGTCTTTTCCCGGATGCCGCGGATTGTGCGTGACGTGTCGAAAAAGCTCGATAAAAAAGTGCGGCTTGTCACGGTCGGTGAAGACACCGAAGTGGATAAAACCGTTATCGAAGAATTGGCCGACCCGCTGACCCATATGATCCGCAACTCGCTTGATCACGGGTTGGAAACCCCGGCCGAGCGCAAAGAAGCCGGCAAGGCCGAAGAGGGCACTATCAGGCTTTCAGCCGAGCACCGCGGCGGTCGCATCATCATTGAAATCGTTGATGACGGGCGCGGTATTAACCGTGAAAAAGTGCTTGAGTTGGCAATTGAAAAAGGTGTCGTTAGCGAAGACGCCCAGCTAACGGACAATGAAATAGACAATTTGATCTTTGCGCCTGGCTTTTCAACCGCAGAAGAAGTGACTGATCTGTCGGGCAGGGGCGTTGGTATGGACGTTGTACGGCGAAACATCCAGTCGCTTGGTGGCCGGGTTTCGGTACAGTCTTTCCCGGAAAAGGGTACGCGCTTCACACTGACTTTGCCGCTCACGCTTGCGGTGCTTGACGGCATGATCGTGAGTGTGGCCGACCAGAAATATGTTGTGCCGATTAACAGCATTATCGAGACAGTACGTCCGCCCAAAAAAGACGTTGAAATGCTGGTTGGCGGTGGCAGCGTAATCCGCATTCGCGGGGACTATATCAAAGTATTGCCAATCTCCCTTGTATTTGGGCTGAAGGGCGGCGAGCAAGACCCATCGAAGGGCCTTGTTGTGCTGGCGGAAACCGAAGGTGGTCGCACAGTTGGATTGCTTGTAGATGCCCTCGCGGGACAACAACAGGTGGTGATCAAATCACTGGAGACGAATTTTAAGGCAGTTGAGGGCATCGCATCAGCGACAATCCTCGGCGACGGCAGTGTGTGTTTCATTCTTGATATTGACGGCTTGTCGAAAATGAAAGTGCCGCAGCACCGGTTGAAAGAGCAGAAGCGGCTCTCTTCCCGGTCGGAAACCAATGACAATGAAGATGAGAATGAAAACGATAAAACTGCGGGTGTAGCCGCAGAATAATCTGCTCAGGAACCATGTATTGGGGTCGCGGTTGCTCCCCAACATAACGGATGCAAAACAGGAAGGATCTACAATGGCTGACGATAAAGCCACAGATCAGGAAGTTCCGCAGGGCTTTGACCCAAGCCAAATAGGTTTGGCGCAAACTGCGATGGACGACAAAGAGGTTGAAAGTGGCAACCTTGTGCAATTTGTTTCGTTCAAAGTGGACGATAGTGAATATGGGATCGATATTATGGCTGTGCGGGAAATTCAGGGCTGGGTGAATGTCACCACGCTCCCGAATACTCCTGAGCACGTGCGCGGAGTTCTTAACTTGCGCGGCATTATTGTTCCCATTTTTGATCTTAGGTGCCGGTTTGGTAATGGCCTGACCGACGCGACCGAGCTGCATGTGATGATTATCATTGCTGTTGGCGACAGAACCATGGGGCTGCTCGTAGACGCGGTGTCGGATATTCTCACGATCAATACTAATGAGATATTGCCGGTACCCGAAGTGGATAGTAGTGGCGACCAGCGGTTCCTCAGCGGTTTAATTACCGTTCAGGAGCGCATGGTAGCGCTGCTGGAGATTGAAAAATTATTCAATATTGACGAGCTTGTTGCGCAAGTTAACAGCGCAGCTGAATAGCGTAATATAGTTTTAAGTTTTTGAAAAATATAGCGAATTAGAAATTTAATATAGCGGCCTTTAGGAGGCGAACATGGCAGATATCAGTGTTTCAAATGTAGGTGGTTCAGCAGGTGGCGGTTTTATGTCAACTGCTATGGGAAAGACAGGAGCGGTGTTTGCCGCAGCCTTTGTAGCCATTTTGGTGCTGCATAAGTTTTTTGGCCCTCAACTCGGGGACATGGTGGTTTGGATCGCGTCCGCCGTCGTAATGGGCGGAGCGGCCTATTTTGTCGCGCAGGGCGGAGGCGGGGCCGTTGCAGGCAACAGTGAAGACCTTACCGACCTGAAGGGGCAGGTTAACGCCATAAAGCGCTCGCAAGCCGTTATCGAATTTAACCTCGACGGAACTATCATTACTGCCAATGATAATTTTCTGAAAACACTGGGCTATCAACTGCATGAAGTTGAAGGCAAGCACCACCGTATGTTTGTGGACGCCGCAACTGCCGAGAGTTCGGAATATAGGGCGTTTTGGGACCGTTTGAACCGCGGGGAGTTTATCGCGGATGAATTTAAGCGCATTACCAAAGACAGAAACGAAATTTGGATTCAGGCTTCCTATAACCCGGTGCTCGACGCCAAAGGTAACCCGTTTAAAGTTGTGAAGTTTGCGACCGATATTACGGCCCAAAAGCGCGAAGCCTTTGAAAATGTTGAGGTCGCGAAAATTAAAGCAGCGCTTGATAGTGCGCGCACCAATGTCATGATCGCCGACAATGATTTCAACATCATCTATATGAATGAAAGCATGGGCGCGATGATGCAAAACGCTGAAGCGGACATCAAGCGCGACCTGCCAAATTTCAACGCGAGCACTTTGATTGGTACCAATATTGATGGATTTCACAAAGACCCGTCCTACCAGCGCGGCATGGTCGGCAGCATGGACGGCGTGTATGAGACCAAAATTAAAATTGGTGGCCGAACCTTTGAGCTCATTGCACAGCCCGTGAAAGACTTGAACGGGCAGCGCTACGGCACCAGCGTTGAGTGGGAAGACGTGACCGACAAACTTGCAGCTGAAGAGGCAGCTAAAGAGCTTGCCGCTGATAACGGCCGCATCAAAACCGCGCTCGACGGAGCCAAAGCCAACGTCATGCTGGCGGACGTAGACTATAATATTATCTATATGAACGAAACCATGGTCGCCATGATGAAACACGCTGAAGCTGACCTGAAGCGTGACTTGCCTAACTTTGATGTCAGTAGTTTGATGGGTGCAAACATCGACATTTTCCATAAAAACCCTGCGCATCAGCGTGGCGTACTTGACACTCTTGAAAGTACATATGAAACGCGCATTGTTGTTGGTGGTCGCACCTTCGACTTGATCGCCAACCCGGTGAAAAACGAAGCTGGGGCGCGTATTGGTACGAGCGTAGAATGGGCTGACATTACAGACCGTTTGGCAGAAGAAAAAGCGGCGAAAGAACTTGCAGATGCAAACGCCCAGATCAAGCAGGCGCTTGATCAGGTTACAGCCAACGTTATGGTGGCCGATGCTGATATGAATATAAGCTATATGAATGAAGCTATGCAGGGTATGTTCAAAACTGCCGAAGCTGATATTCGTCAAGTGATACCAGGATTTGACGCCAGCAAGCTAATTGGGGCCAATCCGGATGTGTTCCACAAAAACCCGGCTCATCAGCGCGGCATGATCGAGCGGCTTGAAGGCACGCACGCTACGGAAATTAGTGTTGGCACCAGGCGTTTCACCTTGATCGCAAATCCGGTGCACGGTGAAGACGGAAATCGCCTTGCGACCGTGGTTGAATGGGGTGACGTTACCGCCGAACGTATGGTGGAAAGTGAAATCGGCACAGTTGTTGATGCAGCTGTCGCAGGTGACTTAACCCAGCGCGTTGATCTGGAAGGCAAGGAAGGCTTCTTGCTGAATGTGTCTAGCGGCATCAACCAGTTTGCGGAAACTTGTGCTGAAGGCCTTGCCGACGTCGCAACCATGCTGGAGGCGATGGCCGCCGGTGACCTCACCAAGCGGATTACCAATGATTATCAGGGAACGTTTGACGAGTTGAAGCAAAACTCGAACGGAGCTGCTGATAAACTTTCAGATGTGCTTGGCCAAATCTCGCTTGGCGCTGGTGAAGTGAGCAACGCCGCAACCGAAATTTCAGACGGTAGTAACGACCTGTCACAACGTACAGAACAGCAAGCTTCCAGCCTGGAAGAAACTGCGGCTTCTATGGAAGAAATGGAAAGTGCGGTTAAAACCAATGCTGATAATGCAGCGCAAGCCAACAAACAGGCCGGCACCGCACGCGATGTGGCTGAAAAAGGCGGCACAGTGGTGGATAACGCCGTGCAAGCGATGGCGCGCATTGAGGACAGTTCGCAAAAAATCTCTGATATCATTGTTGTGATAGATGAAATTGCGTTCCAGACCAACCTGTTGGCGCTCAACGCGGCGGTGGAAGCCGCTAGGGCGGGCGACGCCGGCAAAGGGTTTGCTGTGGTGGCCTCTGAAGTGCGGGCGCTTGCACAGCGATCTTCCGAGGCATCGAAAGATATCAAGAGCCTGATCGTTGATAGTAATACGCAGGTGAAAGACGGCGTTGAACTGGTGAATGAAGCGGGCCAGCAGCTGGGCGAAATTGTAAGCTCCATTGGTGACGTTACTAGCCTGGTCTCGGAAATTGCTTCGGCAAACCAGGAGCAAGCTACGGGTATCGCTGAAATTAATCGGGCGGTTGCCGAAATGGACGAAATGACACAGCAGAATTCAGCGCTTGTTGAAGAAACTGCAGCGTCGGCCCGTTCTCTGGAAGAGCAGTCTGATGTGATGCAAGACCGCGTGTCATTCTTCAATACGGGCGCTGAAGCAGCCGCGCCGGCGAAAGTGCGTTCAAGCACACCGAGGGCGGCCTCAACGGCCCCGAAAGCACAGAAGAAGGCACCAGCAGCTTCTGCAGCGGCGGAAGATGACTGGGCTGAATTTTGATTGACTAAAAGGTTTCGAGGGGCGGCTCTGCCGCCTCTCTTTCAAGGTATATCCCCTCCGGAAAGTGTTTTTGAGAGTGACCAATAAAATATGAGTGCGCGCGAATTTAAATTCAGAAGAGCTGAATTCAAGGAGCTTCAGGCCCTTGTCTACAAGCGCACAGGCATAAACCTTAAGGACAATAAGGAACAGATGGTCTATACGCGCCTGGCCCGCCGTATCAGAGCTCTTGGCATGACAACCTTTGCGGATTATCTGGCTTTTATCACCGGTAAAGAGGGTGACGAGGAAGTTACTGACTTTGTGAATGCCATTACCACGAATTTGACCCGGTTTTTCCGCGAGGATCATCATTTTCATCATCTCCGAAATGAAGTATTGCGGGCGCGTGTTGAAGGAAACAAGGCTGGCCTGTTTGATAAAAATATCAAGATTTGGTCAGCCGGTTGTTCTAAGGGCATGGAGCCCTATTCAATCGCAATGACCGTGAAGGCAACGCTGCCTAAGGGGCAAGGCTGGTACACACGTATTTTAGCTACAGACATTGATACCAACATGTTGAATGTGGGCCGGGCGGGTGTGTACCGGGCCAAAGACTGTGAAGGCATTCCGCCCGCGCTTGAAAAGCGATTTGTGCGCTATGACGGTGATGATTGCAAAATGAGCGCAGAGCTAAAGGACATGATCCATTTCAAGCATCTGAATTTGATGGAGACATGGCCGATCAAGATCAAATTTGACGCGATTTTTTGCAGGAATGTAATGATCTATTTTGACCATGAAACCCAGCAGCGGCTGGTGGATCGGTTTATCGAACATCTAACGCCAGAAGGCATTCTTTATGTCGGGCACGCCGAAGCAATGGTCGCAAATAATCCGAGTTTGGTCTCTGTCGGACGGTCAAGCTTTCGCGTTAAATCCGGCCTGAAAGAGACAGTGTAAATGGCAACTTTGAAACAGGCAGACAGGCGCGTTGGGGCCCGGAATTCGTCCGAAGTTCGTCGATATTTCGACAGCAAATACAAGCATATGGTGGTTAAGCTTTTGCCCGGCGAACATTATGTTAGCGGCGAGCCCAGCGAAATGATTGTCACCGTTTTAGGTAGCTGCGTAGCTGCGTGCATACGAGACCCGGAGACCGGGATCGGTGGTATGAACCATTTTATGCTGCCCGAAGGCGAGCCAGGGGACTGGAAGGTTAGCAACAGCGTGATGCGCTACGGCAATCACGCGATGGAAATACTGATCAATGAAATAATGCATTTTGGCTGCCCGCGTGAGCGGCTGGAGATCAAACTGTTTGGCGGCGGCAACGTAATAGGCACAAGCGGAAATGTGGGTCACAGGAATGCTGATTTTGTTGAAGATTACATCAAGAACGAAGGCTTTGTCGCAGCCGCATCAGACCTGAGAGGCGACCACGCCCGCCGCATCCATTACTTCCCTGCTTCAGGGAAAGTTGATCGCCTGTTGCTACGCCGGGCTGCCGACCGGCAGGTGTTTACCAAGGAATCAAGCTATCAGCGAAATATTTCGCAAGATACAGATGGTGGCGACATTGAGCTATTTGACTAGTGCATATTTTTATCGGAAAAATCCATGATTAAAGTTTTGATAGTAGATGACAGCGCACTGGTCCGGCAGATTTTGCAAAGTGTTTTTGAGAGCGACCCAGGCTTTGAGGTTGTAGGCGCCGCTGAGCACCCGCTGCAGGCGCGTCAAATGATCAAGGATTTGCATCCTGATGTTTTGACGCTTGATATTGAGATGCCTGAAATGGACGGGTTGAGTTTCCTTGAAAAAATCATGGCGCTCAGGCCGATGCCCGTGGTGATGATTTCTTCTTTGACGCAAAAGGGCACTGCTCAGTCACTGAGAGCGCTGGAACTTGGTGTTTGCGATATTATTGGCAAGCCCAACTATGATCTGCAAACAAACTTTGCGGCGATGCGCCAGGAAATCCTGTCCAAGGTCAGGGCCGCGGCCGCGGCTAGAATTAGACCCCCGGCGCATTTGAAAAAATCGATTGCCGAAAAGTCTAACGTTAAGCCAGCGGTTGATTTGATAGTAATCGGAGCGTCCACAGGCGGCGTTGTGGCAATCCGCGAGGTTTTGCCCCTGTTGCCAAAAGAGTGCCCACCAATTGTAATTGTCCAGCATATGCCAGAGGCCTACACGGCTGGCTTGGCCGAGCGGTTGGAGCTCCAGTGCCGCGTGACGGTTGTGGAAAGCGACCACAATATGCCACTGGAAGCGGGCAAGGCCTATATAGCGCACGGTGGCCAGCATCTACGCATCGTCAGAAACGGTACTAAATATCATCTGGAGCACGGAGATGATGAAAATATATCAGGGCATAAACCTAGTGTTGATGCGCTTTTTGAATCTGCGGTAGAAAACTTCAGCGGCAAGGTTGTCGGTGTTATCATGACGGGTATGGGGCGTGACGGTGCGCGCGGAATGTTGGCACTTCGCCGGGCTGGCCACTATACGCTCGGGCAAAGCGAAGACAGTTGCGTGGTATACGGAATGCCGCGCGTTGCCATGGAAGTTGGCGGCGTAGAGGAACAGGTGCCGCTTTCAAAGATTGCGGCGGCGGTTATTGACAGATGCTGGCCGAAAAAGAAAAAGTAATTGGTGTAGCTAAAAAGTAATTGGTGTAGCTAATGACTTAATGGCCGGGATGGGCCAGTCAGCAGAACCTGAAATGGCCGCCGAACGGGAAAAAAGAATGGCTCTAGCGAGTGACATAAATATTCAGCAACTGGCGGAAGGTGCGAGCACCGTCGAAGGCCGCGAAGAAATCCTTTCAAAGGCTTTGGAGCGCTGGCTTGAAATGCACCATGTGATGGGGCGCGGCTTTATCACGCTTGATCGCGAAATTGAAATTGTCGCGAAGTTGGTGGAAACCAGTACCGATGACCTGAACGCCCTGTTCCTGCAATTGGTTGAAAATGCTCAAAGCCAAAGCGCAGGCATGGGCGAAATCGTACGTGCGGCGTCTCTGGTGGAGCTCGGCAGCGAGACACTCACCCTCCAAGAAATTATCTCCTATTTGGAAGAAGTTTTTTCCGAAGGCATCATGAATGTTTTGCAGCTGGCGCAAACGGCAATGACCCTTGTTTATGCGCTTGATGACGTTGTGATCGATGTGAAAGAGGTGGTGCGGCACATCGGTCAGATTGAGCAGATCAACAAGCAAACCAACCTGTTGGCACTGAATGCGAAAATAGAAGCGACACGCGCGGGCGACGCCGGAAAGGGCTTTGGTGTTGTTGCGGACGAGGTTCGACAGCTTTCAAAGGACATTAATGAATTGGCCAGTACGCTTCGCACCCGTGTAGATTCCGTTCATCGCGGTATTGAAGAGGGCCATGAACAGCTGCAGTCGATCGCCAGCCTGGATATGAGCGGAAACTTGAAAGCCAAAGACCGTATCGAAGATATGATGAAGGCGCTCGTGACACAAAATGAAGAGTTTCAGGACAAGCTTACGAGTTCGGCCGAGCTTTCAAACCAGCTTCAAAAAGATATGTCGAGTGTGGTTATGCGGTTTCAGTTCCAGGACAAGACCCAGCAACAGCTTGATGGTGTACGCATGACGATGTCGGTGTTGAAAGACGCGGCTGACGATTTGTCTGACGAAACCTATGAAGGCTCGGGCCTGCCGCCAATTGAAGACGATAGCGAGGTCATGGAACGTTGGATCGATAATGTGATTAAAAAATGTTCGCTTGGGGAAATGCGTGAACGTTTTGTTCAGGGAATGCTGTTAAAACCAGAAACTGTATCAGCGGTTGTTAGCACGTCTATTGCGGCGGTTGACGACGACGATGATGTCGAACTATTTGGCGACGCAAGTGATGATGCTGAGCAGGGTGATACAGGAGCGGCGGACAAAGGCTCAGATGATATAGATGACGACATAGAATTGTTCGGCGACCAAGCTGAGGCGGGAGCTCCCAGCTCATCGAGCGCTGAAGCAGAAGATGATGATGAAGATGATGACGTTGAATTATTTTAGAAGCGGAAGGACCAATAATGGACTATCAGATAAAAAATGATGGCGGTAGCGCCCAGGTGGTTTTCAGTGGCGATATTACTTTTTCTGAAAATGTAAGTTTTCGCCAGCTATTGAAAGACATTTCCCAACAGGATGTAAGCAACTGTGAATTTGACCTGTCAGGGGTTGATATGGTCGATTCTGCGGGATTGGGTATGTTTTTAATTGCTCGGGAACAAGCCGAAACTTCTGGCTGGAAACTCACAGTTTCCGGGGCGCAGGGCCATGTGGCCAGCATGCTTAAACTCACCAAACTTTCTGACTTGCTGGACGGTTAAGGCGGCAGTCTGCAAGCGCGACTGGGGGTGAGGATTGATTAGTGACAAGTAGAATTGCCAGCAATGAGGCGGAAAATAAAGAGTTGATGCATAGCGTCTTTGGCGCGCGGATATTGGTCGTTGATGACATGGCGCTTATGCGCCAAATGATCGGCATGTGCTTGTCGCGCGGTGGCTATACTGATGTTCTGTTCGCAAACGACGGCGATGAGGCCCTTAAGATGGTTGAAAGCGAAGCGCCAGATATTCTGGTGCTGGACCTGAATATGCCGCGTGTCTCAGGATATGAAGTTTGCCGTACACTACGTGGCGATCCGCGCCATGAAGACCTTCCAATATTGGTTCAGTCTGCATCAGAAACTCCCGAAGAAAGGGTTGAGGTTTTCGCTGTTGGTGCAACGGATTTTGTGTCAAAACCTATCAATCAGCCGGAACTTTTGGCCAGAGTGCGCATGCACCTTGAAAACCGACTTTTGATCAACAGTCTGAGCAATTTTCGCGAGCGCATGCAAAGCGAGCTCGTAATGGCGCGGGATATGCAGCAATCTCTGTTGCCGGAACCGGCTATGATCGGTGAGGTTGAGCAAAAAAGCCGGATGAAGGTTGAAAGCTTTTACCGGGCGTCTTTTGAGCTCGGTGGGGACCTTTGGGGGTGTTGGCCATTGCCTGGTGACAGGCTTGGCCTTTTTGTGCTGGATATTGCGGGGCACGGCGTGAGCGCAGCACTTAATACTTTTCGGGTGCATGCCACAATGGCGCGGTTTACACGCGCTCGGGTTGACCCTGCCAGATTTCTGACCGAACTGAATGCGGTGTTGGCACCGAGCTTTCCCCTTGGCCAGTTTGCTACCATGTTCTACGCAGTGGTGAACCATAAAACCGGCCATATGGTATATTCAGGCGCAGGTGCACCAAAACCCATGGTGGTCAGCAAGCGTGGGGTTCGGCTTTTGGACAGCACCGGTGTGCCTGTAGGAATTATCAAGAAACCAGATTACTTTAATATCGAAGATAAGCTGGAGCCTGATGAAAGTCTCTTTTGCTATTCAGATGTGTTGATCGAAGCGCCTCTGCCTGACGGCAGCATGCTGGGTGAAGATGGCTTCATAGGCTGGGTGGAAGAAGAAGCTCAAAAGCCTGATCGAAAGCGCCTGGTTTCTCGTCTTTTGCACCGTTTCTTCGAAACGCAACCTACATCACTGCCCGATGATCTGACAGCCGTTGCCATTCACCCTAATAGGAAGGGTGCGTCATGAACGCGGCGAGTGTAAGCAGTAACCAGCCAATAGCAGTTGCCTTTGTTCCCAAAGGCGGATTGCTGAAGGAATTGGCGAGCGGACTTGCATGCCACGAGTTTTCGGTGATGGCAGCGGAAACGCTCGAAGAATTAGCAACCCCAAGCACTGAAAGTCACCGCAATTTGGGCGCGTTTGTGATTGACGCCAGCCATTTGGCTGAGAATATGCCATCAACCGTTGCTGGCTTTGTTGAGAGCGTGGATGCAGCCTTTAGAGACGCTGGCGGGCCTGTGGTAGTAATTGTTGACGGCGACAATAATTACGATGAAGAGGCCCTTCGTTCAATTGGCGTCAGCAAAATTGTAGATGGGCGTCTGGGCCAGCGCGCGCTTCGACTTGTGCTTTCGATTGAAATCGAAGAATTTGCCCGCTTGGGTTTGCTTCGTACCGAACTCAAAAAGCGCTCTTCGGCAATTGGTCAAATTGTACAAGGCCAATTCAGGTTCAAAACCCGGCGCGAGGCCCAAAACCTGGCGACAATGCTGTCGATGACATGCCCAAACCCGATGCCAATCGCGATAGGCTTAACCGAGTTGTTCATTAACGGGGTTGAACATGGTTGCCTGGATATTGGCCACGATGAAAAAGGCCGTTTGATTGAGGACGGCATTCTCGCCGATGAAATTGAACGTAGAAGGGCGATGCCCGAATTTTGCGACCGTGTGGTTACCGTGGATTTTCGACGAGAACCTAACCGGCTGTATTTTGACGTGAAAGACGGCGGTGATGGTTTTGATTTTGAATCATATATCGCGAACTCAGAAGGCCACAGCAAAAAGCATGGTCGCGGGATTATGATGGCAAAAGGCTGCTTCGAATCGCTTGCTTACAAGGGCAACGGCAATGAGGTACACGCGGTACATTATTTTGGTGGGCGTGGCACTGGCAATGGCTAACAACAGGCATAGCTGAAAGTCACGCAGCCTCTACCCCCGCGAAAGCACTTTTATGGACTGCGACCAATTCACTTAAATAATCATACATTGCGCGAATTCTTGCGCTCCGCCGTAGCTCTGCGTGGCTTACCAGCCATAGATCCGCGGTGAAAACCGTATAGTCCCCAAACAAGCGAACAAGATTATTGTCTCCTTTGGCCTGCAAGCATGAATAAGCCCCAATACCAAAGCCTTCCCGGACCGCAGATTCGAGCGCCAGCAGGCTGTTTGACCTGAAGACAGCCTCAGTAACTGGCGGCCGGAAAGGCCGTTTTACTGTTTTAGCGGTGTGGGCCAATATTTCGTCATGCGGTAGAATGAAATTATGGTCCCTGATGTCGCCAAAATTTTGCGGTGTACCCCGACGCTCCAAATACTCTCGGGTCGCATAATAACCGTAATTCATTGTTGCCACCTTTTTGGCAACCAGATCATTTTGGTCGGGGCGAAACATCCGAAGCGCAATATCCGCCTCGCGGCGTAATAGGTCGCTGGTGGCATTTGCCACTTTAATTTCTACGGTTATTCCTGGGAATTGATCGTGAAATGGTCGTGTGTGTTTTACCAGCCATTCTGCGCCTAGGGTTTCGGTGCAAGATATCACCACAGAGCCCTTCAGGCTGCTATCATGGCCCGTTATCAAGCGTTCTACTGAATGCACATCGTCTTGCATATGGCGGGCATGCTGGACAAGTTGTTCGCCAAGCGCGGTCATTTCCAGCCCGCTTCGTGTTCGTGTGAACAGTTCCGCGCCAACGTCATCTTCAAGCGAAGTGAGCCGACGGGACAGCGTTGGTTGGCTGACAGATAATTTACGTGCGGCGGCTGAAAGGCTGCCTTCTTCTGACATGGCGAGAAAGTATTTCAGATCGTCCCAATTGAACATGAGTTGCTGCGCTCCTGAATTAATCAATACGTATATGTATAGCAGCTATGGGTTTTTCAACAGTTAATAAACAATTTTGTATCCTCATATCAGTCGAAGCTGACCCCCCATCAGCAACCCGAACCCAAATGAGTTAGGAGATACGAAATGTATAAATCGCTGAAAATAGCCGCATTGGCGGCGACTGTGGCTTTCGCGAGTTTCGCCGCACCCCTTGAAGCCCAAGTGTTTTATATGAGCAAAAACTCTACATATAATCTGGCAGACCAGGCCATGCGGGCTGGTGAACTTGACCGCGCTTCATCGCTGTTTAAGCGTGCTATCCGTGGTTCGCTTCGCGGCGAAACCTTGTTGGCTGCATATAATAATCTTTGCGCCGTTGACCTCGCGCGCGGAGCCTATAAAGACGCGGAAAGAGCTTGCTCGGGCGCGATTGGCGAACGCCGCACCTACTGGCGGGCCTACGTGAACCGCGGTCATGCTCGTGCCGCGATGGGCGAGCAGGAGCTTGCTTTGAAAGATCTGCACAAGGCGATCAAACTTAAGCCTAAGAGCAAGTTGGCAAAGCGGGTTTTGGCGCGTGTACAACAATCCCACAAACTATATGCGGCGGCGAACTAAAATGGAGAATGCCATTTTTTATCCGATGGCAGTGCAGGGGGCGCTAACCTTTAGCGTCCTCTTGTTGCTGTTGAGACGCCGGGTCAAAGCGCTTTATGCCAAACAGATGAGATTGAGCTATTACCGTCTTTTCCCTGGTGGTGAACCAGAGGATATTGCGGTTGTGCAGCGCAGTTTTCTCAATCAATTTGAAATACCGGTGCTGTTTTACATGATTTGTGTGATGGCTGCTGTTTTAGGCAAGGTCGATATGACAATGCTTTATGCGGCATGGGCTTACGCAGGTTTGAGGGTGCTCCACGCTGCCGTTCACATTTATAATAATAATGTGAGATGGCGCGCTACAATATTTTTGGTGAGTTGCACAGTATTGCTGTTCATGTGGATTTGGGTTGGCCTGCCGTGAAGCTTATCGGCTTGGCACAGGAAAGCCTCCAGCTTGGGAGACCATCGAACTTGCTGGCCTGCCAATAATGGCTTCGATCCATGAAGACAGCTCGAGAATTTTGTCCAATTCAATGCCTGTTTCAACATCAGAACGGGAAAGCATATAGAGAAGGTCTTCCGTTCCTATATTCCCTGTGGCGCGCGGTGCAAAAGGGCAGCCGCCCAGCCCGGCAACGCTGCTATCCAAAACGGTAGCACCGGCCTTGTAAGCCGCCCAGGCGTTTGCAATGCCTGTTCCGCGCGTATTGTGGAAATGAGCGCGAAGCGGCACATTTGGGACCTGCTCTCGAAGCGCGTGGAACACGGCACTAACTTGTGTGGGCACAGCGACGCCGATCGTATCGGCAATAGCGATTTCAACGGGGCCAGCTTCTGCAAGTTCGCTCGCCATCTCAACCACTGTGCGCTGAGACACCTCCCCTTCAAACGGACAGCCAAACGCTGCAGATATCGTGACCTGTGCGCTCATGCCGCCTTGATTGGCAAGGGCAATGATGGCTTTGCTTTCGGCAATAGACTGGTCGCGTGTCTGACCTTGGTTCTTTTCTCCGAAAGTATCTGAGGCCACAGCAACGCAGCCAACCTGGTCAACACCCCGTTTGTTGCCCTCACGGGTGGCTAGCGCACGCATACAGCCGCGTTTGTTCAGTACCAGGCCAATATATTCCACCGTACTATTATCGGGCAAGTCTGCGACGACTGCCTCTGCGTCGGCCATTTGTGGCACCAGTTTCGGATGAACAAAGCTGGCGACCTCAATACGGCGAATACCCGCATCTACTGCCTGATTGATCAGGGACACTTTTTGCTCGGTTGAGAAATGCACAGCTTCGTTTTGAAGGCCGTCACGAGCACCAACTTCAACAATTTCGACAGTATCCATATCAATCCTCATATAACATGAGGCGTGCTTTATCACGCTTAGCCTGCATGAGACAAGCTTTCACCGCGCGACTCGGTCGCCAAATTTGCGCCCTGGCCAAAGCTGAACAGTTTTTGGTCATCGGACTAAAAGCTTGTTTTGAAAAGAAAATAAATTTCCATTTCCAGGCGCCTTACAGCTGTTTGGCGCAGCTTCCGCTTTCTGATAGGTTTAAAGTCCGTTCACTGAATTCATGCCTCGCGTTCAGCCATCGGCAAGACATATCGTTTTGCCGCATAACATTGTCTGTGGACGGAGGTAGAAATGGCAAAAGGCACTCAAACCGGCCCGCGGGTTGTTGCACTCGTGGGCCCCTATTCGAGCGGTAAAACAACGCTCCTGGAAAATATCCTGTTTCATACAAAAACAACCCGCCGCCGTGCAAACGGAGAGCGGGTTTTTGGTGACGATAGCGTAGAGGCAAAATCCTTATCAATGGGTGTTGATCTGAACATTGCTTCCGCAAGTTACCTCGGTGACCGCTATATATTTTTAGACTGCCCGGGTTCGATAGAATTTTCGCAGGAAATGCGCGCAGCTGTGCACGCTGCTGACCTTGCTGTGGTAGTGGCGGAGCCTGAGCCCAAAAAAATTCAGGCCCTGAGCCCTTTGCTGCGTGATTTGGAGAATGACGGCATTCCCCACCTGCTTTTCATCAATAAAATTGATCATAGCGACGTTCATATCCGTGAACTGGCAGAAGCCTTGGACCAGGTGAGTGTTTTGCCTGCCGTTTTGCGCCATGTACCCTTGCGGGAAGGTGGAGCGATTTCCGGGTTTGTCGATCTGGCAGCGAACCGGGCCTACCACTATGAAAAAGGCGGGCAAAGTACCCTCATTGATATGCCCGAGAGTTTCGCGAGCCAAGTCAGCGATGACCGGTTCCAGATGATGGAGCGGATCGCTGACTTTCATGATGAATTAATGGAAGAACTGCTGGAGGACATAGACCCTCCATCGTCGGAAATCTTTCAGGACTTGGCTGAGGATATGCAGGCTGGCCGTATTATGCCGGTTATGATGGGCTGCGCCACGCAGTCGTTTGGTATACACCGCTTGATGAAAGCATTGCGACACGAAATGCCCACCAATGCCCTGGCTGCGACGAGAATGAACCCTGCACCGGGTAAAGATACCAGCATTTATATCCTTAAAACCCGGCATCTTCCCCATATGGGAAAAATATCCATTGGCCGCATTCTTACGGGGGATATTGCAGACGGCGGCGAAGTATCGGGCCGCAAGATAGCAGGTCTGTTTGATATTGTCGGTACAGAACTTAAAAAAATCGGCAGAGCATCATCAGGTGATATTGTCGCCATCCCGAGGCTTGAAGGTGTAGCGACCGGCCAGATACTTGGCGGCACCGGCAGCGCGCCAGAGCTCACGCCTAGGCAGCCTGTTTACGCTGTCGCGGTTGAGGTACATGACCGGAAAGATGAGGCTAAGCTATCTGAAGCCCTTACCAAGCTTATGGAAGAAGATACCAGCTATAGCTTGGTCCACTGTGCTGACACTGGCCAGTTTCAACTATGGGGGCAGGGCGAAATTCACCTGCGCGCTGCAAAAATTCGGCTCTGTGACAAATACGGTGTCCATGTGGACTTTGTCGATACCAAAGTCCCCTATAAGGAAACCATTCGCAACAGTAAAACCCAGCACACGCGCTATAAAAAACAGTCTGGCGGGCATGGCCAATTCGGGGATGTTGTTATCAATGTAAAACCAAAGCCACTTGGGACCGGATTTGAGTTTGATGATAAGGTGACGGGCGGGGCAATCCCGAAGCAGTATATCGGCAGTGTGGAAGCTGGCGTGAAAGAATATTTGCAGCGCGGACCGCTTGGTTTCCCTGTTGTAGATGTTTCAGTTACGCTGGAAGACGGTAAACATCATGCGGTGGACAGCTCTGATATGGCCTTTAAAACCGCTGGGCGAAAGGCTATGGCTGAGGCCCTGCCTGACTGTGAGCCTGTGCTTCTGGAGCCTATCGAAGAAGTTCATGTGATGGCTCCCAGTGCCTATATCGCTAAAATAAACGGTATTATATCTTCGCGTCGTGGCCAGATTTTGGGTTATGACGCGCGCGCAGGTTGGCCCGGTTGGGATCAGGTTGATGCGCAAATGCCTTCATCGGAAATGCGGGACCTGATCATTGAGTTACGTTCAGCAACGCAAGGCACCGGAACCTTTTCCCATAAATTTGATCATTTAACCGAATTGGATGGCCGCTTAAAGTCAGACGTTTTGAAAGAGAGGGATATACGCCGACATTAAATTTGCCGCCGATTTAGGCGTGCGAAAAAAATTGTAAGCTTTTTTCCCCGTCCTTGACTGGATAGGCATGCTGCTCTGTAAATGATTTGATAGAACAGTGAATGACTAGGTCAAGGCATCTGGCTAACTTATCTAGCCAAGACTATGGGGAGAAAAAAGTTGAAAATTATAACCCGAGTAACGACAGCGGGTGTTCTGTTGGCGGCAGGGGCTTTCCCTGCGCTTAGCCAGGAGAATGCTTCCATAGCCAAAGCGCAGGCCGAGCTTGAAATGGCCCCTTGTTTTATCGCGGGGTTAAAAGAACGTATTTCTTGCGGCACCGTTGAGTTGCCGCTTGATTATGCAAACCCAGACGGGACACGTGTTCCAGTTCATGTGGCGCTGGTTCCCGCAGTAGCCGCGACACCGGAAGCCGATCCACTTCTTATCTTTGCTGGGGGCCCCGGTCAGGCGGCTGGTGACTATGGTGGATTTGTAAATCTGGCATTTTACGAAATACAAAAAAAGCGGGATATTATTCTGATTGACCAGCGCGGTACGGGCCGGTCTTACGGCATGAAGTGCGAATATGGCGATCTTGAAGATGCGCTGCTTGATCGTAAGTTGTTAGCGGAAATGTGCCGCGCGAACTACGGCATCGACGTGCGCCATTTCACGCTTGAAAATGTGATCCGCGATACAGACGAAATTCGCCAAATGCTTGGGTATGATACGCTTAACCTGTGGGGCGGATCTTATGGTACCAAATCCGTATCACTTTATTTGAAACGATACCCAGAGCATGTGCGCAGTATCATTGTGGACGGTGTATTGCCGCCAGACCAATCTTTGTTCCTTTCGGCGCCATCAAGCGCTGAGCGTGCCTTAACAAAACTGGTTGCGGACTGTAACGCTCAGGCTTCCTGCGCGGCGGCTTTCCCTGATTTTAAAAATCAGGTCGATGACCTGGTTGAGCGCGCGGTGCAAGGGGACATGGCCTTTAAAGGGATTGACCCTGTTTCCGGCAAATTTCTGGATATAGAGCTCGATTTTGAGATAGTCGTCGAAAGTATTCGTTCGGTTATGTACGGCGCGGACGGCACGACGCTTTTGCCCTATGTCGTGAACGAAGCACACAGTGGGAACCTAGCCCCGATGCTCGCCTCGCTTTTGGGAAGCAGTGCTATTGCAGACAGCATGTATATGGGGGCGACCTTTTCACTTTTGTGCGGTGAAGACGTGGCGAGCATAAATGCTGATGCCGCTGCAATGGCAGGCGAAGGCAGTTTTGCCCGAGATAGTTATTTTAGGATTTGGCAGCAAAGTTGCGAGGGCTGGGACTATATGCGGCCCACCACAACCGATTTTTTCAGTCCGGCAGCCGGGGATGTTCCAGCACTTATTCTTTCTGGTGATCTCGACCCGGTGACACCGCCGCCGCTCGGGGAACACTGGTTGAAGGGATTTCCAAACGGACGGCACATCATTGTCGAGGGCACCGGGCATAATACCAGCCATGTAGGCTGTATGCCCCAGTTGCTGGCGGAATTTGTCGATACTCTGGATGCGAAGGCGCTGGATAGCAGCTGCCTTGATTATCTGGAACGCCTGCCGCTTGTTGTAAGCGCCAACGGCAACATCGAATAGGGGGATGGGCATATGATTATTGTAAAAGAATTGGCAAAAACCTACGGCGACGTACATGCAGTGCGAGACGTAACCTTTCACGCGGATGATGCGCAAATCACCACTTTGCTCGGCGCAAACGGTTCCGGAAAAACAACAACGTTGCGCGCCATATCAGGCCTTTTAAAAACAGACAAAGGGTCTGTTACGGTTGACGACATACTGGTTGCTGAAGACGCCATGAGCGCCCAGCGCCGTTTGGGGGTTTTCCCTGACAGCTTTGGTCTTTATCCCCGGCTGACCACTCGGGAGCACCTGGTATATTTTGCAGAATTGCACGGCCTGACGGGGCAAAGGTTAGAGGACGCGATTGATGAAGTAACCGAGACCTTAAATCTTGCGGACATTCTTGACCGCCGTACCGAGGGCTTCAGCCAGGGACAACGTATGAAGGTGGCCCTGGCGCGCGCTATCTTGCACAAACCCAGCAACATTGTGCTTGATGAACCTACGCGTGGCCTTGACGTAATGAATATACGCTTGCTGCGCCGCATATTGCTCGATCTCAAGGAATCGGGCCACTGCGTGTTGCTTTCAAGCCATGTGATGGCAGAGGTTGAAGCCTTATCCGACCATGTTGTGATTATGGCTGACGGTGTGGTCTGCGCGGAGGGGTCTCCGGAGGAGCTTGTCAAACAAACCGGGCAGCCGAACCTTGAAGAAGCTTTTGTAACATTAACCGAGCAAAACCAGCATGCGCATGAAGTCGCGGAGAAAAACAGCCAGGGAGAAGCAGCATGAACAGGCAAGCTTTTATCGTTTATAAAAAAGAGCTGAGAGACATGGTGCGAGACCGGCGCATGCTGATAGCAGCGTTTTCTTTCGCGCTGCTTGGCCCGGTGTTTATGGGCTTTATATTTATGTTGACCCAGGACAGCGAAGCCGAAACACAGAATGCGAGGCTTGCTATTGCCAATATGCAGCAAGCGCCGGGGTTGGTTGCTTTTCTGGAAAAGCAGGAAATTACAGTAACAGCCCATGAAGGCGTAGGGGTGCCTGACGCCATACCCGAAGGGACTGACGCGGTTCTCATGTTGCCGGATGATTATGCCAGCTCGCTGGAGCGGGGCACGATGATTTTGGGCAGTCTTTTTGTAAATGAAGCGTCTAAAACAGGCATCGAAAAAGGCCATGAAATCAAGGATACCATTGACGCCTTTTCTGGCTATATTGGCGGCATGCGGTTAACGGCACGCGGTATCCCGCCAGCCATCGTAAGCCCGATCGTTGTTTCAAAATTCGACATTGCTGAAGAAAGTTTCATTTCGCAGACAACCAGCGGGTCATTTTTGATGCTGATTATTATGGCACCTTTCATTGGTGGTTTGGCCGTGGCGGTTGATACGCTCGCGGGCGAGAGAGAGCGCCATAGTATGCAGCCGTTGCTGGCGCAGCCGGTTTCGCCCAAAAATGTAATCCTGGGTAAACTTGCGATGGTCTCCACATTCAGCATTGCAGGCACGCTTTTGGCTCTTGCAACTTTTTTGTTTGCTATATCACTGGTGCCTGCGGGAACTCTCCCGATAGCGCTGCACCTCAATATGGTCACGGTCCCGCTGATAGTGTTGCAGCTGATCCCTTTTGCTATCCTTATCGCGTCTGTTCAGCTGTTTATCAGCATTCAGGTGAAAAGCTTCAAAGAGGGCCAAAGCTACATTTCCATGTTTATGATGGTGCCTATGTTCGTCGCTTATTTGAAGATTTTTGGCGGATCGAAGCTTCCTGACGCCGCCTTTTTCGCGCCGGTGCTTTCTGAGATGGAGAGCTTGAGCAGCCTTATCTTTAACGGCGAGCCTGATTTCGCCCATATGTTGACATCATTGGCAGTTGCGGTTGTTGGTATCTTTGTTTTGGCGAAGTTCACAGCGAAAAAACTTGAAAGCGAAGTGATGCTTGATGCAGCCTAAGCTTAATTTATCTTGCTGCTGACGGGGTCAGAACGCGTGAACTTTAAGGCTGTATTACAGGAAAACGGCGCCATGCTGAGCCGGATTGTGTCTTCTTATGAGGCTGATCCGGCATTGCAGCAGGAACTGTTGCAGGATGTTGCGCTGGCAATCTGGCAGGCACTACCAAAATTTCGCGGGACAGGAAGCCTGAAAGGCTATGTGGCGAAAGTGGCGCAAAACAGGTGCATTACCCATGTGGGTAAAGCCGTGCGTCAGCCCAAAAAAGCAGCGCTTGATGATAATATGGCTGACGGCTGCGAAGGCATTGAAGACACGATTCAGCGTAGGCAACAGCGTACACAGCTTCTAAACGCCGTTCGGGCGTTGCCGCTGCCATTAAGGCAGGTGACAACGCTGGCACTGGAAGGCTTCTCACACCGCGAAATTGGCGAGACGTTGGGTATTAGTGAAAATAACGCGATGGTGCGCTTTAGCAGGGCCAAAGGACAGCTGAAAAAGTCACTTGCCCTGTTTCGAGCAGACGAAGAATTGGGGACGCATAAACTATCCAAACAGGAACAAGCTGATGGTTGAAGAAACCTCGAAAAATAACCTTGGTGAGCCGGATTGGGACGCTTTGCAAAATGTTTGGCAAGACACACCGTCTGTCGACATGGCGAAGCTGGCCAGAAACGCGCGATTTGTTTGGTGGCGCATGCGGGCCAACTTTGCGCTAGAGGTTGCTTTTTCTCTGATTGGAATGTTTGTTTTTGGAAGTTTGATCGATTTTTCCTCTCATTCGGCCACACTGTTTGGTCTCGTTGGTGCAGTCTTTTGTGTGGCTAGCCTGTGGGCATCAGTTTATATCAGGCGGGGCGTTTGGAGCGAAGCAGATGAAGATGCGCTCGGCCTTGTCCGCCTGCAAATAAAGCGAGCCCAATCAGAGCTGTTATATGTTCGGGTGAACTGTTGGTCGGGGTACGCAGCCCTTGTGTTGCTGCTGTTAGCGCTTTGGTTTTTTTATGACCGAATAGACACAGTTACACCGGATCGCATTTTGGCGGCCCGCTGGTTTTTTGGGCTGGCTTTTGCAGCTATTATAATTTTCCCGTTCGCCACAAGGCCCTTTATGCGCCGCAAAAGAGAGCTGATTGAAAAATTGCAAAAAGTAGAAGCCGAGCTTTCTGAAGCTGAAAATTTGCACTAGCTGGCGCGGGGACCCCGGACTATTCGCCTGATAAAATTTCGGGCCGGATGCAGGTATGCGGCCACACCTGAAGCCATAGGCAAAGGGTCGCCACATAAATGTGCGGCCAGATATTCTGCCGCATAAGGGGCTTGTTGATACCCCTTGGAGCCAAACCCCACCAACAGAAACAGGCCGTCTTGATAGGGCATTGCACCAAGACCAAAGAGCTTACGGTCTTTTGATAAGGGCGCAAAGGTGCTGGCTGCGCCCTGCCAAGCCGGAACCGGCCCAACCACCGGCATATAGTCAATGGTTGAAGCGCGGATGCCCGTCCAAGGGTCTTGCAGCGTTTCTTGGCTGATATCCACACCAAATGCGGCTTTCAGTTTCTTCAGAATTTCCGCTGTTGCCTCTGCGGTCGCTGGCGGGCGCTGGCTTGCGTCGCCGGTGAATTCGCTGAAAGTTGAACCTAGTGTCTGTGTGTCAGCCATTGGCGCGGTGATATAACCGCTGGAAGCCACGCTATGGGCTGGCAGGGATTGCTGTGCATTGATCTGTTCTATCTGACCTAAGCGGGCTGTGAAGCCAATGTTGGCCGAACCGGCGAGCAACCGTTCGGTTCCTGCGCCCGTTGCCAAAACAAGATTTGCAGCCTCAGTTCTGAAGCCTTCACCAACCAACAACCATCCGGCTGATGTTTTTTCTATGCGGCTAATATCCGCCACTTCAATCGAAGACGTATCATACACACCAGCAAGAGCCCCTGAAGTATCAAGGCTGCCTGAACGCGGATAGCTCAAGCCGTTTTCTGTAGCGATTGCCCAATCGGGGCCCCAGCCAAGGGCCTCCTGAATGCGTCTGAAGCGCTTTTCTTCTGTCGTGCCGACAGCAAAATTTTCTACACCGCGTGTTGGAGCCCATGCGTCCTGGTACGCCGGAAACCAGCATGCGTGGGCAAACCCGCTAGTGACAAAATCAGATGTTGGTTGTGGGCCAGCTTGAAACGCCGGGGCGAGGATTGCGGCTGGCACCGAGCTGGCCGCAGGTAATTTATGGCTTCCCAAAATAGTCGCTGTGCGCCCGCGCCGGTTCAGAGCTGCTGCGAGGCATCTGCCAGCGACGCCTGAGCCAACGATGGTTGTGGGTCCCCCATTGGCCGCTGTTAGTTGGGACCACTCCGGCGCTGTACTGGGTTTTGTCGGTTGATGGCCGTCATGCATCCGCCCAATCAGGCGGTTGCGTTTACGGCCGTACCCAGCAGTTTTTTCAATGGAAAAGCCTCGGGCTTCCAAGGCTCTGCGCACAAACCCGGCGGCGGTAAATGTGGCGAAGCGCGCCTTTGGCTTTGACAGGCGCGCTATTTGATCAAAAAGCCTGTCTGACCATAAGTCAGGGTTTTTAGCCGGGGCAAAGCCGTCGAGAAACCAGGCATCAATATTGGCGTCAAGCTCACTGAATGAAGATGCGGCATCTCCGAACAGCAACAGCAGCTGAATTTTGCCGTTCTCAAAATACCGGGGATGAAAGCCGGGCGAGGGCGGCGGCCATGCAGCCCGTAGTGCCTGAGCGAGAGGCTCGACCTCTGGAAATTGGGCATGAGCTTTGAGGAGGGCCGCCTCAGACAGCGGGTGTTTCTCAGTTGATATGAAGGTTAATCTGCCTTTTGCCCCACTTTTCAGCCATGTTTGGTAGCAACAAAGGAAATTTAGACCAGTGCCAAAGCCGGTCTCGCCTATGACAAAATGGTCTCGGTTTTGCCAAGTATCTGGCGCGCCGATGCCGTCAATGAATACATATTCTGACTCAGCGAGGCCGTTCTCTGGTGTATAATAAAAATCGTCATACTGGGGAGCCGAAGGGACCCCAGAACCCCACTGCAGGTCAGTTGTATCTAGCATTTTGACCATAAAATATTTCCGAAAATAGTAGCTTTGCTGCATTGGGCTTGCATGTTGCGTACGCTAAATGCTGGCTTTTGTCTGCCACCAAATATTATAAGGCTTGTTAATCACTTTTGCGTGACGAACCAACAACAGGAAAACCATATGTTTTACGAACTTGATGGGATTAGGCCAGAAATTCTTGATCCTTCTGTTTGGGTTGCGCCTTCTGCTGCGGTCATAGGGAATGTGAGCATGGGTGCTCACTCCAGTGTTTGGTTTAACGTGACCATGCGCGGAGACAATGACCCGATCGTGGTTGGTGAGCGCACCAACATTCAAGACAATAGCGTTTTGCATACGGACATAGGGGCGCCACTGACGCTGGGAAGCGGTGTGACAGTGGGCCACAAAGTGATGCTGCACGGTTGTACGATCGGCGATAACAGCCTTGTCGGTATGGGCAGTACAATCCTTAACCACGCAAAAATAGGGGCGAATTCCATCGTTGGTGCGAATAGTCTTATAACGGAAGGCAAAGAGTTCCCCGACGGTGTTCTTATCGTTGGTTCTCCAGCACGGGTGGCGCGCAAACTTTCTCCTGAACAGTATGAACTGATTAAATTATCGGCCACAATTTATGTTGATAACGCCGCTAGATTTGAGCAGGGCCTGACACAAGTGACTTTAGACTAGATATTGTTGAACTTTCAGGGTAATCCGATTGTGAAGCGCAGTTGAGATGCGTGGGGATAATTAAGCAGGCCTGTTTGTGACTGACGCTAACGACTTAAAACACATTGACCAAGAAGCCCGTGAAGAGATAGCGCGTAAGGTCGGTAAGATCCTTTCCAAGGAGACCAACGGCTCAGATAAAGAAGCTGCGCTCGAACTCGCAATGGTCCTTGTTGAAGATGTAGCGGTGTCGGTTCGGGAAGCTTTGTCGCAGGAACTCAGGGCCTGTAGCTTTTTGCCAAAAGATATGCTGTTTACACTCGCGAGTGACATAGAACAGGTGTCCATGCCTTTCCTTGTCGCTTCAGAAGCGATGGACGATGATTTCCTGGAAGAAATTATTTTAAACTGCGGTGATAGCGCACAAGAAGCGGTCGCAGGGCGTTCAGGGCTTTCGGAAGCGGTCTCATTTGCGATTAGTGATACCGGCTGCTTGAAATCAGTTGAAACTCTTGTGGAAAATGAGACAGCGACCGTTTCGGAAAGAAGCTGTGATAGAGTGGTTGACCGGTTCCCAGCAGAACGTAGTTTGATGGAAAAATTGGCGCAACGCGCTGATTTGCCAACAGAAATAGTGGAACGCATTATATTCAAGGTCTCCAAGCGGTACGGCGAATATATGACCGAAAAATTCGACCTCTCTACAGATTACGCGTCTTATTTGGTCTCGCTGGCGAACCGACAGGTGTTTTCACGGACGTTGGAAATGGCACCCCATGCAGAAGTGGCGAATTATTTGTCCCAGTTGCACGGCGTGAAAGGGTTGAGCAGCGACATTATGCTCACTTATCTGCAGAATAATAATTATCGGTTGTTTACGGCGGCGCTAGCTGTGCTTCTGGAAAAGCCATTTGAAGCTATAGAGGCTCGCTTGGCACAGGGCGATAAAAAGATACTGGCAAAATTGCTTGAGCTGGCTGGATTTTCTCGGTCAGTTGTCGGCGTAATGTTGATTGCTTTTGAGCGGCTTCGTGCCCATTAGGGCTGCTACCCCGGAACTTTATTTAAACGCTTTAGCCAGTCACTGAGTATGCCGCTGTTTCAGTTTGAAACATGTGCCCAATTGGCACAGTGGCATGGTTCAATCTGAGGCAATAAATCATTGTCAGATTTATAAGTCATTGAAAAATAACAGCTTAACAAGTTGGCATAGCTCATGCAAATTTACGGTCAAGCCTTTCAATTTCTTGCCTGAGATATAGGGGGCTTCTTTTATTAAGCATATGCTGTCTTGCCTGATCTGTATATGCTAAGACTATTTGGCGGACGGGTTTTCCTGTCCGCCATTTTTTTTGTTTAAATATATCAATTTTTGGAAGACCGGAATTTGCCTCGCAAATTAATTTATGACAGCCGCTTTTTTCGCGGCATGTTAAACGCGACTGGGCGCCTGTTTATCCGTGCTATTGGGTGGCGTATCGTCGGCGAAGTACCCGCCGAAAAAAAACTGGTGTTTGTTGCTGCGCCCCACACCAGCAACTGGGACTTTCCCATTTTTATGTCGATTGTGTGCCATTTCGGGCTGCGGGTGCGCTTTCTTGGCAAGCACAGTTTGTTCACGGGGCTGTTTGGTTGGATTTTTTATTATCTTGGCGGTATTCCCGTAGACCGGACAGGCACAGATGCTGCTGATATTGTTGATCAGGCTGTGGACATTTTTGACCAGCATGATGCGTTGATTTTGGGCATCGCCCCGGAAGGGACGCGTACGAAGGTCGAAAAGTGGAAAACCGGTTTTTACCGTATCGCTGTAGGCGCGGGTGCGCCGATTGGTCTGGCTTTTGTGAATGCGGCGAATAAAACGGTTGGCATCGACCGGGTTTTTTATCCCACGGGTGATATGGCGGCTGATATGGCTACTATTCAATCATTCTATGCAGACAAACAGGGCATAAAAACCGAAAACAGCTAAGTTTCTTATAGCAAAGAGCCGTGCAAGGTAGGGCCGCACCCCACCTTGCGTTTGCGGTTGCTTTATTCTGTGGCAGCGGCTGGTTTAGCTTGTTGGCTGGCAGCTACTAGCTGGCTTATCTGTGCCATTGGCTTGCCGTTTACCGAAATAATGTCGTTAGCAATATTGACGTTGCTTACAAAGTTTTGGCCGTCCGGCTTTATGAGACCCATTTGCTGGTACTGCGCCAATTGCAAATCAACCAGCTGGTCGATCTGTTCTTGTGGCAACTTTTGAGGACCCATTTGAACGGCACTATAGCCGAGGGATTTTACCATTTTTGGGGAAAGCCTGAACGTAACCTCGCCTTCAAAAAGGGACCATATCTGTTCGCCTTCCTGCATGCTGGCCGATGTTGCGCCCGGGTTTAGTTGAATGTACCCATCGAAGCCAACGTTCTCTCCACCGCTGGTAATTTTATAGTCTGCAATGGTTATGCGCGGCTTGGCAGCCAGTTGCTTGTCGACTATGCCTTCAAATTCTGCGGTTTCAAATTTTGCAAAAGGGTCTGCGTCCGTTTGGCCGGAAACCAGCATGTTCCAGCTTTCCCGGTTTACTTCTTGGTAGGCAGCAAGAAACCGGGTGAACAAGTTCTGAATTTCAACATCAAATATCATGCTGTCCAGAACCAGCGCGCCCTCGTCGCCGGCTACCTTGAAATTTTCGAGTGTCATTCTGCCGCCACTGCTCAGAAGGTCTTTTTTCTTGCTCATCAATTGCGTGCTTGATGCGAAATCCATAGGCCCAAAACCAACATCAATTGATTGGCCACTTGCTGACCCTGTCACGGTAATAGATTTAATGCTGGCGGTGGCATCACCGCCCCAAAAGGCATCACCGATTTTTGCCAGCTCTCCGTCCAAAGTCATAGCACCAACAGTCGCTTCAATTTTCTCCCCATTTTTTGGCAATGCCGTGAAGTTCAAGCCTTCCCAATGGGACTGAATGACTGTGTGATCTTTGGCACTGTTTATCTGCCAAGAGCCTGTTGATTTCCCTATTTCAAAAGAAAAGGCTTCCAGCTCTCCGTTTTCAGGAAAATCTTCCAGCGAGAAGTTGCCGCCTTCCATTTTGCCATGGAAAACAACATCACCATTGAAACTTGCGTCAATACTGTATGTGGATTCGAGAATATCAGCTAATTTGGCCAGTTGCGGCATCATTTTTTCAATAGCAGCTCGCCTGTCGGCATCGATATCCTCGGCGACTGCCAACCCAATCAGTTCTTCAGTGTCAAATTTTACTGTGCCATTCGCATATGCAGCGCCAAAATGTAGCCCGTTGTCTATAATAAATGGCCCGTGGTTGATGTCGGTCTGCATATCAACTGTTGTGATGGTTTCTCTGTCACTGACGGTCAGACCGATTTTTTTCAGTGGTTCAGCAAGCTGAACAGGAATGGCGATGCTCACATTGAAGCTCGAGCTAAACCAGCCGTTTTTAAAATCATTGACAAGAAGCGGAAAACCCACCTGATCGCTGTAAGCTTCAACTGTGCCGTTCACAGCATCTTCAATGTTGTTGCTGATTATTTTCGCGCCAACCAGCTGGACAGCAATCAAGCTGGCGATACCGCCAGCAATAAGACGTGATAGTTTCATGAATAACCCCCAATTAAAATGTGAAGCTTTTATATAGGCGGTTTTTCCAGAATGTCACTGACTAAACGAAAATGTGTAGTCAGAGAAACAATACGTTGGGATTCATAATGTTTTTCGGGTCTAGTGCGTTTTTGATAGCCTGCATTGCTTTGATTTCAGCGGCTGGCTTGGTGCGTGCCAGTTCAGACTTTTTAAGGGACCCGATTCCGTGTTCAGCCGATATTGAGCCACCGAATTTCATGGTCTGATCATGAACTAACCTGTTCATTGCATCCCAATTGGCTAGAAACAATTCTTTTTTCGCATCTTGGGGCTGCATTACATTAAAATGCAGATTGCCGTCACCTACATGGCCAAAGGGCGTTACACGGCACGCAGGAAACCGTTGCTCCAGCATGTATGTCGTTTCCACGATAAACTCTGGCAACATGGCAAGCGGCACGGATATATCATGTTTGATACTGCCGCCTTCGTGCTTTTGTGCTTCCGATATACTTTCGCGCAAGCGCCAAAACGCCTTGGATTGGCTTTCGCTGGTTGCCATCGCGCCGTCCAATATTGAGCCCGCCTCTATGGCGCTTTCAAGCCAAGCCAGCATCGATCTCTCAAGGCCGGTATCAAAAGTGCCGGACGCTACTTCTACCAGCAAGTACCAGGGTGCTTCGTTCGTAAGCGGATTGCGAGTTCCCGCAATGTGCTTCAACACAAATTCAAGCCCGGCTTGTGGCATAATTTCAAACACTGAAACACGGTCGCTAGAGGCGCGGCGCGCTTCGCCTAGCAATTGAACAGCTCTTTTCGGGCTGTTTACCGCCAGCCAAAATGTATGTTTTTGTATTTCAGCAGGCGTCAGTTTCAGTGTCGCTTTGGTTATGATGCCAAGGGTGCCTTCCGCGCCGATCAAAAGTTGATCCAGTGCATAGCCGGTATTGTCTTTTTTTGGGGCATTGAGATTTGAGTAAGTTTTTCCGGATGGCAAAACCGCTTCTAGGCCCAGTGTTAGCGTTCGTGTTGTGCCGTACCGCAGTACATGCACGCCGCCGGCGTTAGTGGAAATAATGCCGCCAACGGTGCAGCTACCTTCCGAAGCGAGCGATAGCGGAAATAATAATGCGTGTTCTGCGGCTGCGGCTTGTAGCTGGGCAACAGTACACCCAGCCTCTGCGGTGATAGACATGTTATGGCTGTCTACATGCAAAACCCGGCTCATCCGGCTTGTATTGATAAGAATCTCGTTGTCATTGCCTAGTCCGGGCAAGCTGCCACCAACGAGGCCAGTGTTGCCCCCTTGTGGTACGATCTTAATGTCATGGTCGCTGCAATATTTTACAGCCTTTGCCAGGGTGTCACTGTTTGGAGGCATCAGCATTACATCGGTTTGGCCAAAAAATTTGCCTCGCCATTCCTCTAAGTGCGGCTTGAGCGTTTCAGGCTCAGTAATAACCGCCTTTTTGCCGAGAATGGCCTTGAATGCTTCAATGTGTTTCGTGTCAGTCATTACACATTTCTCGGTGCTGCCGCACGTTTAAGCCGGTCATTGACGGCGATGCCGATGCCCACATTGGGAATGGGCGCCACGGCAATTGACGCGCAGCCGGATTTGTCGGCAGCACGAAGTGTTGCGAAAAGTACATGGGCGGCCTCCTTCAAGTCGCCATTTTTGCTAAGTGTCATGTCCCCTTTGGCGGAGCCAAACCCTATAAAGACTTCATCATCTGACTTATGCGTAGCATTCAGGCGAACGAGGGCGTTGGGTGCATAGTGGCTAACCAGTTGGCCTGGGGCAGTGATTTGATCACTGTTTCTATCGAATATCGGATGCCCAGCCACGTCGCTGATTTCGTCGGCGGTTATGGTGCCCGGCCGAAGCAGGGTGATTTTATCGCCCTCAATGCCGATAATTGTACTTTCGATACCAATACCGGCAGTGCCGCCGTCCAGGATCAGCGGAATTTTGCCTTCCAGACCCTCCAGGACATCGCGTGCGCTTGTAGGGGATATTTTCCCGGAAGGGTTAGCGCTTGGTGCAGCTATGGGATGCCCAAGTTTGTTAATAACCCGCCGCGCTACCGGATGGGCGGGGCAACGGACAGCGAGTGTGTTCAACTCAGCGCTTATCAAATCACTGATTTTTTCATTTTCAAAGCGCGGTAATACAAGGGTTAACGGGCCGGGCCAAAAGGCATGCATAAGAGATTCGGCGGTTTTCGAAACAGTGACGATGCGTTTGGCCATGGCAATGTCTGCCACGTGGCAAATTAGTGGATTATGGGCCGGACGACCCTTCACTTCGTATATTGCCCTTATTGCCGTAGCGTTATAGGCATCCGCCGCAAGTCCGTATACAGTTTCTGTCGGCATGCCCACCAATGCGCCAGCAATTAAATACTCGACAGCAAGCGCAATTGCTCCATGATCATGGGCAGCTATTACTTTGGTTTTGGCGGGTGGCACCATGTGGGCCCTCAAATTAACAGACTATTTTCAGACCTCCATACCATAGTATAGACAAGCTACAACAGCAGATAGGCTAGCGAACATTCGTTGGCAATTAAGAATAACAGGATTTGGCCGGAATGAGTGACTATAGCGCCCCGATTGAAGAAATAAGTTTCACGCTTGAAACTATGGCAAGTATGAAAAGCTGGCCGGAAGTGCCCGGATTTGAAGAAGCTGGGGAGGATCTGGTTTCGGCGGTCCTGGATGAGGCTGGCAAACTTGCCAGTGAAGTGATTGCGCCGACAAATCGTATCGGCGATGAAATTGGCGCAAAGTGGCAAGAGGGGAAAGTGTCGTCACCTGATGCCTTCAAACCCATGCATCAAGCTTTTGTCGAAGGCGGCTGGTCTACATTATCCGCTGATCCGGCGCATGGGGGGCAGGGGCTGCCGCTCTCGCTTTCCGCAGCAGTCACCGAAATGGTAACCTCGGCAAACATGGCCTATAGCCTTTTACCTCTTCTCTCAAGCGGTGCAGTAGAAGCGATTGCCGCGCACGGTAATGCCGAACAGCACCGCCTCTATTTGGAAAAAATGATCACGGGCGAGTGGTCTGGCGCAATGAACCTGACCGAACCAGGTGCGGGATCAGATGTTGGTGCCTTGAGAAGCAAAGCTGAAGCGCAAGCTGATGGCACCTACTTGATAAGCGGTCAGAAAATATTCATCACCTGGGGCGAGCATGATCTGTGTGAAAATATCATTCACCTTGTGCTTGCGCGTCTTCCTGGTGCACCTTCGGGCAGTAAGGGCATTACGATGTTTTTGGTGCCGAAGTTCCTGGTGAATGATGATGGCTCTCTAGGTGAGCGCAATGATGTGCACTGCGCCAGCATTGAACACAAGCTCGGCATTCATGCCAGTCCAACCTGTGTGATGTCGTTTGGCGATAACGGCAAGTGCGTGGGCTATATTGTAGGCAAAGAAAATCAGGGCATGCGCAATATGTTCACCATGATGAACAATGCGCGCATCGGAATTGGCCTGCAGGGCGTGTCCATCGCAGAACGTGCCTATCAGCAAGCGGTGGCGTATGCTTCAGAGCGCGTTCAGTCTGCCGCGATTGGCGCCCCGTCCAGAGATCCGGTACCCATAATCAATCATCCAGATGTAAGGCGCATGTTGATGACCATGCGCGCCACAACGGAAGCGGCACGGGCTATTATTTACCGGAACATGTGGGCACTGGACCGCGCACACAATGCCTCTGACACGGAAGAGCGCAGAAAAGCGCACGCAGAAGCTGACATGCTAACGCCGCTTTCAAAGTCCTATGCCACAGATATTGGCGTGGAGGCGGCATCGCTAGGTGTGCAGGTGCACGGCGGCATGGGGTTCATCGAAGAAACAGGTGCCGCGCAGCATTACCGCGATAGCCGTATTGCTCCTATTTATGAAGGTACGAACGGAATTCAGGCCCTCGATTTGGTGGGGCGTAAGCTGAATGCTGATGGCGGCGAACACTGGAAGACTCTAATCGCTGAAATCCAGACGTTCGCGGCTGAGAGTAAGGCGGCAGGCACTGCTCAATTGAAGGCAGGAGCGGAAGCCTTGTCCCAAGCCTCAGACACGCTGTTTGCAAATGGCTTTGAGCATATTGTGGATACAGCCGGTGCTGCGACGCCGTATCTACGCCTCTTCAGCACTGTCCTCGGTGCCTATTTGCTGAACAGCCAAGCGGATGAGGCTGAGCGCCGCCTCGAAGCTGGCGAAGGAAATCCGGTCTTTTTACGGGCAAAAATCAACACCGCCGCTTTTTATAGCGAACAGATACTGCCGCAGGCGACAGCGCTTCTGGATCCAGTGACGCGTGGTTCCAGCCGACTGATGAAAATGAGCAACGAAGATTTCGCGCGCGCCTAGTTGGTGTCTGTAGGGGAAAGAAAAAATATGACAGAAACCCTCAGTTCCGATGAGCCCAACCCGGAGCACTTGGCAGCGGATCATCCCAGCGCAAGTTATTTGCGCGGCGACGAAGACCTTCAGTATCCCTTTGAGGACATACCAAAAGGTGATGCGGTTGTTGAGGTAACTGAAGGCGTCATATGGGCTCGAATACCGCTGCCCTGGTCGCTGGACCATATAAATGTTTATTTGTTTGATGAAGGTGATAGCTGGACGCTTGTTGATACGGGCGCGCAAGGCGACCGGGGCAGGGAGGCCTGGGCCGCGCTCGAGGCATCTGTCCTTCAAGCAAAACCCATCAAGCACATTATATGTACCCATTTACATCCTGATCATCTGGGGCTGGCGGGCTGGATTGCCAAACGACACGGTGCCAGTTTTTCGATGACACAGAGCGAGTATTTGCTAGCTCAGCACCTTTGGTTGGGCGGCAGCAAGGATTTTCCTGAGGAAGAACTGGATTTTCTATTCAAATCAGGTGTTTCGCGGTCATATGAAGAGAAAATCAAATCTGCAGGATTTGGCAATTTCAAGCGCGGTGTCCACAAATTGCCCTACAGCTATAATCGTTTGGAAGATGGAACCATTTTCAAGATGGGAGGCCGCAGCTGGCGCGTTGTTATTGGACGTGGTCATTCGCCGGAACATGCCTGTCTCCACTGTTTGGACGCTCCGCTTTTTGTTTCTGGCGACCAGATACTGCCGCGTATAACAGCCAATGTATCAGTTCACGCACGGGAGCCGATGGCCAATCCGCTTGCGCACTGGATCACAAGTTTGGACCGATTGCACGGCGTAGGTGGCGATCCGATGGTCCTGCCCGCACATGGGCGCGTATTCAAGGGCCTTGGCAACCGGTTGAATAGTCTCATTGCCAGCCACACCAGAAAATTGGGTCAATTACATGAATGGTGCGCAGAAGAACGCACTACCGTGGAAACTTTTCCAGCAATGTTCCGCCGAAAGGTCACAGGTTTTGATTTCTTCATGGCACTCGGCGAGGCAAACGCCCATCTGCATTTGCTTGAATCGCTGGGGCTAATGAAGCGGCGTTTTGATGACGAAGTCTATAAGTTTCAGGCAGTGGGTGATGCAACGGACGTAGATTATGTTGCCGCATGCCGCGCTTTGCCGGGCATACCAATGCGACCGATAACGGAATTGGCGGTGTAGGTTTTAAGGCTTAATTTGACGCGGAATATCCTTTACTGGATTGGGGCTCGGGCCTATACAGGCTCTAAGAAACCCGCCAAAGCTGAGGAAGCTGTATGACCGACAAGAAACCAGATAGCGCCGAAATCTCTGCCCTTAGTTTTGAAAAGGCTATGGCTGCGCTTGAAGAGGTAGTAGCCCAGCTCGAATCCGGAAATGCGCCTTTGGAGCATTCGATCGATTTATATACGCGCGGTACACAATTGAAGGCCCACTGTGAGGCGAAACTTCAGGCTGCACAGGCAAAAATCGAACAAATCACGCTCGACGAAAACGGCGAGGCCTCGGGCACACAGCCGTTTGATGTAGAATAGAGACGGGGCTCGTGGAAAATCAGGCATTAGAAGAAGCAATGGCGGCAACGTCGACGGCTGTTGAACGGGTGTTGAATGCAATTCTTACTGTGCCAGACACACCCGAGCGCCGGGTATTTGAAGCCATGCGCTATTCTTTATATGCAGGCGGCAAACGGTTGCGGCCGCTTTTGGTGCTAGCCAGCGCTGAGCTGTTTGGTATTGAGCAGGAGCATGCACTACGGGTTGGGGCTGCGCTGGAATGTGTTCATGTCTATTCCTTGATCCATGACGACCTGCCGTCAATGGACGATGATGACATGCGCCGTGGAAAACCTTCGCTACACAAAGCGTTTGGTGAAGCAACAGCGATTTTAGCGGGAGACGCACTGCTCACTTTGGCTTTTGAAATCCTGGCGGCCGACACAACACATCCTGACCCTTACGTACGCACTGAATTGGTCTCGGCGCTGGCAAAGGCTGCGGGTGGTCACGGAATGGTAGGTGGCCAGATGATTGATATTAGCGCTGGCGATCACCAGCTTGATCAGCAAGCAGTGTTTCGACTTCAGAACATGAAAACCGGTGCGCTTATCAGTTTCGCCGCGGAAGCAGGGGCGATAATGGCCCGCGCTGGGAAAAAACCGCGAGCCTCTCTTCAGGGCTATGCGCGGGACTTGGGTCTGGCCTTTCAAATCGCTGACGACCTGCTGGACGTTGAAGGCGATGAAAATGAGGTAGGTAAAGCGCTGGGGAAAGACGCTGTTGCTGGAAAAGCAACTATAGTCGGAATGCTGGGGATTGAACGGGCCCGCCAGCAAGCCCAGATATTGTCAGATCAGGCTATTGAACATTTAGCAGATTTTGACGATAAAGCGTCACTGTTGAGAGCGGTTGCCCATTTCGCGGTAAATCGTCGCTCTTAAATTTGGCTGAAAAAATAAACTGTTAGTATGACAAGCGAAAATGCTAGGCTTGATGCTGAGGGAACAAGAATTGAGCGCGAGACCTAAAACACCACTATTAGACCAGGCGTCAACGCCTGAACAATTGCGCGCTTTGCCAAAAGAGCAGCTGCGCCAGTTTGCGGACGAGTTGCGCGAAGAGGTTATCAGCGCGGCCTCTGTGTCTGGTGGACATTTTGGCGCAGGGCTCGGTGTTGTTGAACTTACAGTCGCGCTTCATTACGTATTTAATACACCCGAAGACCGACTAATATGGGACGTTGGACATCAGGCATATCCCCACAAAATTTTGACCGGTCGGCGGGATAAAATTCGTTCCATCCGCCATGGCGGCGGGCTTGCACCATTCACCAAGCGTAGTGAAAGCGAATATGACCCTTTTGGGGCTGGCCATTCGTCAACGTCGATCAGTGCGGCGCTGGGGATGGCTGTAGCCAATAATATAGCCGATAAGCCTGGCCGCGCGATTGCGGTTATTGGTGACGGGGCCATGAGCGGCGGCATGGCTTATGAAGCCATGAATAACGCCAAACAGGCGGGCAATAAGCTGATCGTGATTTTGAACGATAACGACATGTCAATTGCTCCTGCTGTGGGTGGGCTCAGCGCGTACCTGGCAAAAATTATCAGTTCGGAGACATTCCTTAGCCTGCGCGGCTTCGGTAAAAAATTCATTGAGATGTTGCCGCGCGCGCTGGCAGATCGGGCTCGGCTTTGGGAAGAAAGTGCCCGCGGCTTGGCGCTTGGTGGCGGAACGCTCTTTGACGAGCTTGGGTTTTACTATGTGGGGCCAATAGATGGCCACAGGATGGACCATCTGCTTCCGGTACTGGAGAATGTACGCGATGCAGTTGATGGCCCTATCCTGGTTCACGTGGTTACGGAAAAAGGCAAAGGGCACCCCTTTGTAGAGCCCAATGTAGAGAAATATCACGCGGTTCCGCAATTTGATTTACTCACCAAAGAACGTAAGAAATCCTCCCCAAAAGCACCAACCTATACGAATGTATATGCTGACGCGCTGATTGGACTGGCGGGAGACGACGATAAAATAGTTGGTATCACGGCCGCCATGCCTTCCGGGACAGGCATAGACAAGTTTGCCGCAGCTTTCCCTGACCGTAGCTTTGATGTCGGAATTGCTGAGCAGCACGCTGTCACTTTTGCGGCAGGTATGGCAACTGAGGGCTACAAGCCATTTGTAACTATTTATTCAACGTTTTTGCAGCGTGCCTATGACCAGATTGTGCATGATGTAGCTGTGCAAAATCTACCTGTGCGTTTCGCTATTGACCGCGCTGGACTAGTGGGTGCTGACGGCCCCACCCACGCGGGTAGTTTTGACATTACCTATTTGGCAAGCCTACCAAATTTTGTGGTTATGGCTGCCGCTGACGAAGCTGAGCTCGTGCATATGGTGGCTACTGCCGCTTCTATAGATGACAGGCCATCTGCTGTGCGTTACCCGCGCGGGGAAGGCACAGGGGCCGAGCTGCCGCTAAAAGGTGAAATTCTTGAAATCGGCAAAGGGCGCGTGGTCAAGAGGGGATCTTCTGTTGCTATAGTTTCTCTGGGAACCCGGCTTGGTGAGGCCCTGAAGGCCGCTGAAGAGCTGGAAAGCAGGGGGCTTTCGACCACCGTCGCGGATGCACGTTTCGCCAAGCCTGTGGACGAGCAAATGCTCCGTGATTTGGCTGCTAGCCATGATTTACTGCTCACCATTGAAGAAGGTTCAATCGGCGGCTTTGGTGCCCATGTGATGGACTTTCTTGCTGAAGAGGGCATATCGGACGGAGCTTTAAAGGTTCGTGCCATGAAGCTGCCGGATATTTTCATTGATCACGGCAAACCAGAAGATATGTACGCGGAGGCAGGCCTAAACGCACCAGGCATCGTTGCTGTGGTGTTGAAGGCGCTCGGACGCAATGATCTGGGGCAGTCGGTCGCCGCCTCCAGCCAATAAGGCTGCTTATTGTGGCTGCCAAAACCAGAGCAGATGTAGCACTCGTTGATCGCGGCCTGGTGGGCTCGCGCAGCAAAGCGCAAGCCTTGATCATGGCAGGAACGGTTTTTTCCGGCGAAACCAAAATTATCAAGGCCGGACAGCAGATTAAGGAAGACCAGCCCCTTGAAGTGCGCGGAAAAGACCATAACTGGGTGAGCCGTGGCGGTTTGAAACTTGAAAAAGGCCTCAAGGAATTTGGTGTGAACCCCGAGGGATACAAAGCCATTGATGTTGGGGCGTCAACCGGCGGCTTTACCGATGTTCTGCTCCAAAACGGCGCAAGTCATGTCTATGCAGTTGATGTTGGTAGAGGTCAGCTTGCCTGGAAATTACGCGGTGACGACAGAGTGAGCGTGCTGGAGAAGACCAACGCCCGTTATTTGACGGATGAACACATAGCAGAACCTGTGGATATAGTGGTATGCGACGCCAGCTTCATCTCGCTGCGCACGGTTTTGCCTGCAGCGATGGGCTTTGTGAAACCAGGTGGCAAGCTCATCGCTCTTATCAAGCCACAGTTTGAAGTAGGTAAGGATAATGTTGGCAAGGGTGGTGTCGTTCGGGATCCGGAGCTGCATCAATCAGTTTGTGCAGATATAACAGACTGGCTTAACGGCATGGAGGGCTGGCGAAGCGCGGGGCTAACTGAAAGCCCGATCAAAGGGCCCGAAGGCAATATTGAATTCCTGATATATGGCGAAAAACAAAGTGACAAAATTGATCGAAGTTAAAATCACGTCCCTCGGCGCTCAAGGGGACGGCGTTGGCGAACATGAAGGCGTTCCAGTGTTTGTGCCTAGTACGGCCGCAGGTGACACCGTGCGTGCTGAAATCGGCGAAAAAAAGAAGAACGGCTATTACGGTTCACTTTTGGAAATAATCGCCGCAAGCCCGGACCGGGCCGAACCTGTTTGCCAGCATTTTGAAAAATGCGGTGGCTGCCAGTTGCAATTTCTGAAGCCCGAAGCCTATAGCGACTGGGTGGCGGAACGTGCTGTTTCTTCGTTGGCACACCAAGGTGTCTCCGTGAGCAAAGTGTTGGACCCGGTTATTTGTAAAAGCCAGTCACGGCGCCGAGTTTCTTTAAAAGCCCTGAATTTACCTGGTCGTCTGCTGCTCGGATTTAACGAACGGCAAAGCCATCAGTTGGTTGATGTGAGAGAGTGCCCGGTGACTTGCGGTGAAATAGTGGCGCTGTTGCCTGCTTTGCGGGTAGCACTCCAGGGTGTGCTCAAACTGCGCATGAATGCGGATGTGCATTTAACACTGACAGATACCGGCATTGATATGGTGGTTGATGCAGCGATGGAGCTTGACCTGAAGGCTCGCGAACGCTTGGTAGATTTTGCAAACAGTAACGATGTTGCTGCTATCCACTGGAGAGATCAGGGCTTTCTTGACCCTGTTATCATTCGGCGTGAACCGATGATGGATTTTTCGGGCATTAGGGTACCGCTGCTGCCTGCGGCATTCATTCAGGCTACAGCTGAAGGTGAAGCTGCCCTTGTTCATCATGTTGTGGCGACATGTGAGGGATTTGGGCGCGTAGCCGATTTGTTTTGCGGCATGGGAACCTTCACATTTCCTTTGGCTAAAGTACATCAAACACTGGCAGTCGAAGGCTCGAAGCAGCCTCTGGACGCGTTGAAGGCAGGGCTGAATCAGGCTAAGGGATTAAAGCAGGTGATCCCATTGCACCGTGATTTGTACCGACGCCCAATGACGGCTGAAGAGCTTTCTTCTTTTGATGTGGTGGTTTTTGATCCGCCCCGTGCGGGAGCTAAAGAACAAGCGGTGGAACTGGCGCGCTCCGAGGTTAAGAATATTGTTGCCGTGTCCTGCAATCCAAACAGCTTCGCGCGCGACGCAAAAATACTCAAAGAGGGCGGCTATCAGCTCGATAGTTTGCTACCGGTTGACCAGTTTTTGTGGTCTCCACACCTGGAACTTATTGGTGTTTTTACGCGAAACTAATTACCTAGCGACATCACAAACTTGGCTGCCGCAGCGGCACTTTTCTCCGGGATTTCTTCCATCGGTACATGGCCGACATTCGGGAAGACAACAAGCTGGCTTCCTGCGATGCGCTCTTTAAGGGCGTATCCCACATCGAGCGGGATTAGTCTGTCGTCCTCACCCCACAGGATTAGCGTCGGGACATTGATGTCTTCGGCAGCTATATCATTTGCACTTGTGCGGTAGGACGCAAAGCGTAATCCCGTTGCGTAACGGTTGCCGGGGTGAAGTGTTAGTTCCCAGTATCGGTCAACCATTTCATCTGTGATGAGACTGTGGTCTGTAAAGCCCTTTTCCAGCCCTTCAGAAACAATGCTGCGCGGGGTGATATGTTCTAAAATCCAGTTGCTATACCAGTGGCCCGCAAGTTTGAAAGCCAGCGGCAGGTCAGTTTGCTTTATTGCTTTGCCAGCGGCTTTTGCGCCAGCAGCATCGAGTAAAATAAGGGCGTCGACACCGGTAGGGTACGCCAAAGCATAATGCATGCTCACGCCGCCGCCCATGCTGTTGCCGCCAAGGACAAAATGCTCAACGCCAAGGGACGTCAGGAATTCGTTCAAAAAAACTGTCATGCCAGCATAGGTGTAGTCGCCGCTTGGTACGGTACCGGTTAAGCCGTGGCCGGGCAGATCAACCGTAATTACCATGAAGCGATCGTCTAAAAGCTCAACCCAGGGCTCCCAGGTATGCAGGCTGGCGTTGGAACCGTGCAGGAGCACAATGGTTTTGCCATCTTCATTGCCTTGCATGCGGTAGTGTGCACGGGCACCTGACGGCAGCTCGATAAAATCAGAAGCGCCCACCGCATATTTATCTGCGAGAACTTCGTGGGGAATGTCGGGGGTCCAGCTGAGGTAAACCAGTATGCCAAGGGCTGCCATCAGGCCCACAAAAGAATATTTGAGTGCTTTTTTCATCTCAACCTGCCCCTTGCATATATCAGGTAACCAGCAAAAAGCATGAGAGAGCAAAATTCAAGTTTTTTGACCTGAATCAATTTGTTTGGGATACTTGTTGCTAGATTTACTTTAGGAATTTCGTGCGAGCTCCGTGCGATCAGATGTTTTGAGTCCCAAAAATGGAAGGGTTGAAAATGTCGCTATTTGATAAGCCGTCGCTTCTAACACGTATCGCTGTTGGCAAACTGGTTGGTATGGGTTTTGGCCTTATCGGCTTCATCGCGCTGCCTTTTGTGGTGCCGGACGCGCCGATGATGTTCCGCCTGGCAATATTGCTTTGGTACACCACTGTTGGTGCAATCATAGGAGTATTTGGGGTTTTCAATTATCATCCGTTACTTAAACTGCCCATGCCGTGGTGGTTCCGCAGCTGTTGGATGGGAGCCTGGATGAACTTGATCCTTGTATTGTTTATTTATGATACTCTGGCAGCGATGATGCTTGGCTATTTCGGCGAAAACGGGCTATTTCAATCACCATATTGGCTTGTATTGGAAGGCGCGGTTATCGGGCTGGCTATTGGTTTTTTCGCCACGAAATACGGTGGTGAAGGCAAAGAAACTCTGGAACACTAGGTGTTGAATGCATAATAGCCGCGGGCTGTTGTTGGTAATGATGCGAAGATGATTACAGCATTTGCTTTTGTTGCTGGGGGCATTGGGCTTTTTCTGGCCGGCATGTTGAATTTAACGGAAGGCTTGCGGGCGCTTGCGGGCGGAACGCTGCGCAAAATTCTGGCAAAATACACCAAAAGTCCCTTATCCGGGGTGTTTGCGGGTGCTCTCACAACAGCGCTTATTCAATCGTCAAGCGCGACAACTGTTACAGCCGTTGGTTTTGTTGGTGCGGGGTTGCTCAGTTTCTCCCAGTCGCTTGGCATAATTTTTGGTGCCAATATCGGCACAACATTGACCGGCTGGCTGGTTGCCATATTGGGTTTTAAAGTCAAACTCGGCATGTTGGTCTTGCCGTTTGTGTTGCTGGGCGTGGTCTTGCGGATTTATGGGCGTGGCAAATCTGTGCAGGCGGGTTGGGCATTGGTAGGCTTTAGTCTGCTGTTTGTGGGTATCTCTACGATGCAGCAAGGGGCGGCGGGGCTGGAATCGTTTCTGTCGCCTTCAATATTTCCGCCTGACACCATGTTTGGGCGTTTGCAACTTGTGTTGATTGGGGCTGCCGTAACGCTGTTGACGCAATCATCCAGCGCTGGCGTAGCAACCGCAATGGTGGCGCTGGCAAGCGGGGCAATTTCTTTTCCGCAAGCTGCGGCAATGGTGATTGGCATGGATGTGGGCACCACTTTTACAGCGGCACTGGCCACAGTGGGTGGCTCGACACCCATGCGGCGCACCGGTTATGCCCATGTGATTTACAACATGATGACAGGCATTATGGCCTTTTTTATGTTGGGGCCTGTGGCAGCTCTGCTTGGGCATATGGCCCTGACGGGCGCAGGCAATGCGCCGGTCGGCCTCGCGGTTTTTCATACATTTTTCAATATTGTGGGCGTGGTGCTTGTTTTGCCGTTTACTAAATCTTTTGCCCGGCTGATGAAATGGCTGGTGGAAGATGAAAAACCGGCGCTTGCCAGCATGTTGGACAAACAATTGTTCAAAGAACCAGCCGCCGCGGCGGATGCAGCCATTTTTACGGTTCATAATATACGCGACTTGCAGTTTACATGCCTTGAAGATGTGTTAGCCCGAAATAGAAACCCGGAATTCAGGAGCCAAATGGTTGATATAGACAAGGCAATCAGGGCAACGCGGGCCTATATAGGGAAAATAAGGGCAGAAGCAGAGACCACCGAACGCCAGCGATTGACGGATGCGATGCATGCGCTTGATCATTTGCGCCGATTGCATAGGCGGTGTCTGCGTGATGGTATTGCAACGACAATCTCCCGGGATTGGCGACTACAGAGGCTTTCTCGCACCTTGCGGGGCAGTCTCTTTCGGGAAACGGGAGAGCCTGATGGTCTTCAACAGTATGCAGCGAGGCTTTACCGGCTGATGCATCGCCAGGACAAATTATATCGCGTGAGGCTGATGAGGGAGGCCTCGGGGCACGGCACTGACGGCGAAGGCATGTTGCAGCGGCTGGACAGCATGCGGTGGCTGTTGCGGGTAAGCTATCATGTGTGGCGTATTCGGGTTCACACAAATAACTAAAGGTAAGCTGCTAGCCGCATTGGGCTCGATGAAGCATCATATGGTCAGCGAGAACGCAGGCCATCATGGCTTCGGCAATTGGCACAGCGCGAATGCCCACGCATGGGTCATGCCGCCCTTTGGTAACAACATCAGTTGCTTCGCCGTCTGCGGTCACACTTTTGCGCGGCGTGAGGATGCTGCTAGTGGGTTTCACGGAAAAGCGCGCGACGATGGGTTGGCCACTTGATATGCCGCCTAAAATCCCGCCCGCGTTATTTGATAAAAATTCAGGCCCGCCATCTATACCTGGGCGCATCTCGTCGGCATTCTCTTCGCCTGTAAGCGCCGCAGCGCCCATACCAGCGCCAATCTCAACGCCTTTTGCAGCGTTAATGCTCATGAGCGCCGCTGCCAGATCAGCATCCAGCTTGCCGTAGACAGGCGCGCCCCACCCTGCGGGCACACCTTTAGCCACCACTTCAATTACTGCCCCGATGCTGCTGCCTGCTTTTCGGATGGCGTCGAGCTCAAGTGCCCACTGCTCTGCGGCTTCTGCATCGGGGCAAAACAGCGGGTTATTGCGCACTTCAGTCCAATTTAGACGGTCTCTGTTGATTGTGTGGCTACCCATCTGCACCATGCCGGCGCTTATCGTAATGCCATCACCAATAATTTTACGTGCTACTGCACCAGCGGCCACACGGGCAGCTGTTTCGCGGGCACTAGACCTGCCGCCGCCGCGATGGTCGCGGATGCCGTATTTCGCCCCGTAGGTATAGTCTGCGTGGCCGGGTCTGAATGTCTCAGCAATATTGCCGTAATCTTTTGAGCGTTGATCGACGTTTTCGATCATCAGCTGAATGGGTGTGCCCGTCGTTTTGCCTTCGAACACCCCCGACATGATTTTAACCGCGTCAGGTTCTTGGCGCTGGGTAGTGTATTTGCTCTGACCGGGCTTGCGTTCGTCCAGATACTTTTGGATATCCGCTTCGCATAAATCCAATAGTGGCGGCACACCGTCAATGGTACAGCCAAGGGCAGGGCCGTGGCTCTCCCCCCAGGTCGTAAAGCGAAACAGTTTTCCAAAGGTGTTGAACGACATAATCTAGTCCAGAAGCGCGATATATTTATGCATGTCGTCTTCATTGTTGATCATGCAGGTGGTGTTGAAGCCGGCGTCTACATAGTGGGTTTCACCGGTAACGCCGCTAGAGAGATCAGATAGCAAATAGAGGCCGGAGCCCGCCACATCGTCAAGCGTAATATTGCGGCGAAGTGGCGCGTTTGCCTCGTTATATTTAAGAAGCTTCCTAAAATCGCCAACTCCTGAGGCTGCCAGCGTTTTCATTGGCCCGGCTGAAATCGTGTTCACACGAATTCCTTTTTCACCCAGATCCTTGGCCATATAGCGCGTGCTCGCCTCAAGAGCGGCTTTCGCGACACCCATCACATTATAGTGCGGGATTGCCTTTTGAGAGCCGTAATAAGACAGCGTCACCATGCTCCCGCCATTCGTCATCAACTTCTCCGCACGCTGAGCCACAGCGACAAAGCTGTAGGCCGAAATATTCATTGTCATAAGGAAATTGTCGAGCGTGGTATCGACATAGCGGCCGCGCAGCTCGTTTTTGTCGCTATAGCCTATGGCATGGACAAAAAAGTCTATCGTGCCCCATTTGGCTTCCAGTTTCTCGAAAACGGCATCAATAGACGCCCCGTCGGATACATCACAATCTTCGACAAAATCCATGCCGATTGAATTCGCCAGCGGCTCGACCCGCTTTTTTAGGGCTTCGCCCTGATATGTGAAAGCAATCTCGGCGCCTTGTTCTGCACATGCTTTTGCTATGCCCCAAGCCATTGAACGCTCGTTCGCAACGCCCATAATGATACCGCGCTTACCCGCCATCAGTTTTGTCATATCAAGCCCTATTTTTTATCTGTCGATACTATTGTTGCGCGCATCCTACACAAAGCGCGGGTTTCGTCAATCAGCCTTGGCTGCGCCGTCGAAATTGTCACGTGGCGAACTGTCGCCAAATGTGTAGGCCGCATTCAGCTCAGCCCCAAGAACGAAACCAAGGCTAACCAGGAAGCAAAAAAGCTGCATGATAACCACACCGGCCAGGGAGCCGTAGGTAACATCGTAATTGTCTACATACTTTAGATAGACCGACAGGCCTTTTGCGGTCGCGATTAAGACGACCAGGCAAAGAAAAGTGCCAGGGAGCCGTGCTACAGTTTCAATTTTTCGGGGCGTAAGCGCTAAATAAACGCCGTAGAGGCCCAAAAACAAGAGTGCTGGGGACACAAGTAGACTCATGTAGCTCCAGAGCTCATCAATGCCGCCAGCGACAGCTTCGGGGAAATAGCTAGTTAATGCCTTTAGTAAGGGAGGGCCTAATACAAGGACAGACATCGCAGCAATAACAGCAATGCCGCCAAATATTACAACGCCGAGGCTTTCCAGACGCCGTATCCAAACTGCACGAGCGAATTCGGGACCGAAAGCCTTGATCAGAACCGCACGTGCGGCTTCAACACCAATCGCAGCGGTCCACACAGCAAATAAAATCGACCCGGTCAGTATTTCTTTGCCGGTGTTTTTAACAATACCAGTAATCGGGCCGTCCAAAAATCCGGCCACCTCCGGCGGCAAAACTGAGAGGAAAAAGCTTATGCTTTCCAAGCCGCGCGCTGTCTGCCCCAAAAACCCCGACAAGGCCACGATAAAAATTATAAAGGGAAATAGCGACAGCATTGTAAGAAATGCCATATTTCCTGCGGCAGATAGGGCGTCATTCTGAACGAATAAAGTTAAAGCACGCCGCCAGATTAATGCATGTCGTTGTAACTTTTCCATGAACCTCCAAAATGGACCCTAACGGGCACAATGGACCCTGACGGCGAAGCGTTTTAGCTGAGACCGGCGTCCTTGCGAAACGTATCGCCGTCCCTTTTTGTCCAGCCTTTTACAAGCTTTTCCAACTCCAGGTCTCTGGTCTCTGGTAAAACAATTTTTAGCGTAACATACATATTGCCGACTTTATCCTTGCGTTGCACTCCTTTTCCCTTGAGCCGCAAACGCTTGCCGGTAGAGCTGTTTCTTGGGATTCGTATAGTGAGGCGTCCACTGGGTGTTGGTACCTGAATGTCACCGCCAAGGACTGCTTCATCGATGGAAATTGGCAGTTCAAGCAATATGTCATCGCCGTCACGTTTATAATAGGGATGCTTGGAAACCCGTACTTCAAGGAGTGCGTCGCCTTTTGGCGCGCCGCCCACACCCGGTCCGCCTTGCCCTGAAAGACGAATAACCTGACCGTCTTTGATGCCGGGCGGTACTTTTATGTCTACCGACCGGCCGTCATTCAGCTGTAGGCGTCGGCTTCCACCCGAAATAGATTCTTCAAAGCCGATTGTTAGCTGGTAGTTGATATCAAGGCCTTTGCTGCGGCCAGCTGCCTTATAGGGGTTGTTTTTTGTGCGTGGGCCGTTGCGCCGTCCTGAAAAGCTGAAAAACTCGCTGAACAGGTCTTCCGCGTCTTCCATGTTGAAGCTTCGGTTGGTCCGGGCACCTCCGCCAAAACCTGCGCCGCCAAAACCGCCGCCAAATCCCCCGGTAGGTGCTTTCTGATTACCGTCTTCGTCTATTTCGCCGCGGTCGTACCGAGCGCGCTGCTCCTTGTCACCCAAAACACTATAGGCAGCTGATACTTCCTTAAAGCGTTCACCAATTTTTTTGTCGTCCTTGTTGCGGTCAGGGTGCAGCTTCTTGGCGAGCCCGCGGTAGGCTTTTTTGATATCAGCTTGAGAAGCTCCTTTATCAATGCCCAGACGTTGGTATAAATCGCTCATAAATTTGTTTCGACTAAAAAAATGGTTACAAAATGTGACGTTTGCCTATCATATATGCAGCTTCGATGGCGACACAATAGTTACCATCGCGGCAGTTTAATTTTACGGATACATTCAGGATAGTAGCGAATGGTTAAGACGGCAGCATTTATCGAACCCTTTGACCGATTGAATTCGTGGCTTTCTGATGCTGAAAAGAGTGAGCCGAATGACCCGACGGCGGTTTCGCTCGCTACGGTCAGTGAAAACGGAAGCCCGAGCTTGCGCATGGTTCTTATGAAAAACTGTGATGCACGCGGCTTGGTTTTTTATACTAATCTGGGAAGCAAAAAGGCACAGCAGCTAGAGCACAATGACAATGCAGCCATGCTTTTCCACTGGAAAAGTCTGCGGCGACAGGTGCGAATAGAGGGCAAGGTAATCCAAACTGGCGGCGAAGAAGCGGACAAATATTTCGCTTCCCGTGCCAGAACCAGCAGAATAGGTGCCTGGGCATCAAAACAGTCTCAACCAATGGAAAGCCGTTTCGAATTTGAAGCAGCTATTGCAAAATACACGGCGAAATTTGGTGCTGGCGATATTCCGCGACCGGAGTTTTGGTCGGGCTTTCGCTTGGTGCCAAATTATTTCGAATTCTGGCGCGACCGGAAATTCCGTTTGCATGAGCGGCAGACTTTTAGCCTTGATGGTGATGCAAGAAGCTGGTCACTGGGTGAAATTTTCCCCTGAAATTTCATGTTTTTACCACCTATGTGCTTGAATAATCGAATAGACATGCTTCCGTCATAAACAAACAATTTATTTGTAACACTCCCGTAATTTACAGACCCTAGTGTGCCGCCCAGTGGTGCTCATATTTACAGTGTTTTGTGAATTGGCCATCTGTGTAGTGCAGTAAAATCGTCGGGAAAAACCCATGGATAGAGTGTCTGTTCGCGTAAGAATTACTATTGGCTTTATAGCAATTCTATTGGTTCTTGGTGGTGTTTATTTGGCATCGGTTATCAAGCTGATGCGGCTAGATGACAGTGTTGCCGCTATTGTTAAAAAAACTGAAGTTGTACACTGGATTGACGAGTATGCCGGGCATGTGTTGCAGCAATCATCATCATTGCGCACGTTCGCGTTTTCCGGCCTGGAGAGTGACAAAGAGGCGGTTGAGGCTAGCCAACATGCGGCTCAAAACAGCAGGCGCCGCGCCGCTGCGGTATTAGCGCTCGCCAACCAGCAGGATTTGGTTGAGATGCTGGAGTCAAAAAATGCTGTCTTCGAGGACGTTTTCAATCGCATTGGTCACCGACTGGATAACAGTAAAGATGCGCTCAAGGTGGTTGTTCTGGGTGTAGGCGAGCTAGGGCGCAGCGGCACATTGTTGAGAAAATATCTTTTGGCACGCAACGATATTGAAGCTGCTACCTTTGCTAACAAGGCAACAGCATTCATTGACCAAGTTCTGCAATTTGGAGTCTCTTATGTCGCAGATGGCGGCGTGGATGACTATAACAAAGCGATAAAAGCGGCAGAAGGTTTGGATATCTTGATTTCGGGCATCACCAAGTATCTTGGCAAAGTGCCTCGAAGCCAACGATCTATTGTGCGTTTTGTTCGCCGTGACGGCGATATCGTTCGACAAAGCTTGCGCCAGAGTTTTGCTACAAAGTCCGGTTTGCAGCAGGCGCTCGATCAGCTTGCGGCGGCGGCCAATGACATTGACCAAATAACAAAGGACGTGGAACGCCAGTCGCGTGCGCAGCAATCAGCGGCGCTGGAGGGCATGGTAAACGCGGTTTCAAGCACAATAAACACCAGCGTTGTTGGTTTCCTGGTTGGCGGTGGCTTGGTTTTAACCTTAGCCATCGTTATCGGACGCTCCATCGCCGGCCCACTTGGTAAGATTACTGACGCGCTAACAGCACTTGCGGCAGGCAAGCGGGAGACGGATATCCCCGGACAAAACAGGAATGATGAATTGGGCAGCCTAGCCAAGGCGGCAGCAATTTTCCGAACCAGCGCTCAGGATAATGAACGTATGGCGATGGAGAAAACCCGTGCTGAGACTGCGTTGGCAGAACAAGACCACCGTAGGCGGAGCGAGCGTGCCGCGCTTATTGAAAAGCACAAGATTGAAGAGGCCGAAAACAGGCTTGCCCGTGCTGAAGTTCGAAAGATACAGCGTCTAAAGATGGCAGAAGCTTTTGAAAGCAGGGTCCTGCAGGTTGTTGAAGAGGTGAATAAGGCTTCAAAAAATGTCGCGATTGCTTCGAAGGGCCTGGTAGCCAATAGCGCGCAAACCAGAATTCAAGTGCAACAGTCGGCCTCGGCAATGAGTGAGACTTCAAGCAACGTGCAGTCGGTCGCTGGGTCAGCAGAAGAGCTCGCGGTGTCCTTTGGAACAGTTGGCGATGAACTGGCAGTCTCTGCAGATATTGCCCGGCAGGCCGTTCAGCAAGCCGCCTATACGACCGATACAGTTAAAGGGCTGGCCAGTGCGGCAGATCAGATAGGAGCCGTTACCCACTTGATAAAAGAAATTGCCGATCAGACTAATTTGTTGGCGCTCAATGCCACTATTGAAGCAGTGAGAGCGGGCGAGGCGGGCCACGGATTTGCGGTGGTGGCGCAGGAAGTTAAGGTGTTGGCCGCACAGTCCAGCGAATCTGCCGAAGAGATTTCCCGGTATGTCGGTACGATTCAGGAAGTGTCTTCGAATTCGGGAGCGGCAATTGAAGACATTAGTACGACAATTAGCAAAATGAATGACGTTACCCAGTCAGTGGTAGCGGCTGTTGAGCAACAAACCACAGCGACGCGGGAAATTGCGTCGCACGTAAACTTTGTTGGTGACAGTACAGATCAGGTGCAAGGCAGTATTGATATTGTTGGCAGCGCCGCAGATGAGATGCAATCGATGTCTGTGGAACTGCAGGAAAGTGCGCAGGTCCTCACGGGAGAAGCTGCTGTGTTAAATAAGGAAGTTAGGCTGTTTCTGGAGGAAATCAGGGCCGGAGATGACCTGACCGATATTGCGGACAAATCTTCAGCTTCCAATGTACCCCTTTTAAAGTCGGCTTGATATAGTCTGGTCGCCAACCGAGTTGCCGGCTAACCGGCATTGACCTTTTGCCAAAGGACCCTAGTTTCTTTTTAAGAAATTGGTGAAACTACTTTGGCGAAGGGCGTTGAAATGGACGGCATGCAACAGGTTGAAACACCAGCGGATATTATTGCGGAAAAGTTGGCGGTACAGCGGACGGCCTATCTGGCCGAAGGGTTTGTGACAGCCGCAGTTCGCAAAGACAGGCTTCAGCGCGCACTTAACTGCCTGATGGATCATAAAGACGATTATATTCGGCTTATATCGGAAGATTTTGGCAACCGGTCTTCAGAAACCACGCTTTTTGCCGATGTGGTGGCTGCCGCAGGGGCGATTAAGGACGCGATTAAGCACGTGGATAAATGGATGAAGCCCTCCAAACGGTCATTGCAGTTTCCGCTTGGCCTGTTGGGTGCCCGAGCCGAGGTGGTGCCGCAGCCAAAAGGTGTTGTTGGTTTGATCACACCGTGGAATTTCCCGCTGGGTATGGTATTTATCCCGCTGGCGCAAATGCTGGCGGCGGGCAACCGGGTAATGATCAAACCCTCTGAATTCACGCCGCGAACATCGGCATTTATGAATGAAGTATTTTCAAAGCACTTTGATGAGGCAGAAGTCGCTATTGTGAACGGCGCGGTGGAAACCAGCCAGGGTTTTGCCAAGCAGCCTTGGGATCACTTGATGTTCACCGGCGCGCCAGCCGTAGGCAAATTGATAATGCGCGCGGCGTCTGAAAACCTGACGCCTGTCACCTTGGAGTTGGGCGGAAAAAGCCCGGTTGTCCTGGGTAAAAGTGCGGATATGGATATGGCGGCGGAACGTATCGCCACGATGAAGCATATGAATGCGGGACAGATATGTCTGGCTCCGGACTATATCAATGTTAGCAAAGATCACCGCGATGATTTTGTGTCCAGCTACACTAAATCAGTGGAAAAAATGTACCCCACTATGCTGTCGAACGACCAATATACGTCAATCATCAGCACGCGACACCGTGAGCGAATAGAAGGCTACATTGAAGATGCCCGCGAAAAAGGTGCCGACGTACGCGTTATCAATCCAGCAGATGAGGATTTCAAAGGCCAAAACCACGCCAACAAAATTCCTTCAACGCTGATCCTCGACGCAACCGACGATATGGATGTGATGCAAAATGAAATTTTCGGCCCAGTCTTGCCAGTGCGTACATACGAAAAAACCGAAGAAGTTATCGATTATGTGAACGACCATGAACGTCCACTCGCACTTTATTATTTTGGCACTGACAAAGCTGAGGAAAAAGAGGTGCTGACGCGTACAACATCAGGCGGCGTTACCGTGAATGATGTATTGTGGCACGGCGCGCATGAAAACCTGCCTTTTGGTGGAGTTGGTAATAGCGGCATGGGCCATTATCACGGCTATGATGGGTTTTTGGAGTTTAGCCATCAGAAGTCTGTTTTAAAGCATCCAAAGCTTTCAATAGCGGGTTTGCTGGGCGTCATTCCGCCCTATACGGACAAGCTTACCAAGAATATGGAACGGCAGCTAAAAAGCTAGGGGGCTTATTTGTCATCGTTCACTTTTAATAGTGTTGCCTCTGTTCTTGTACAGGACGGCAGCGCAGCCCGTTTAGGGGATATCCTTAAAACACAATTCGCACCGGACAGCGTCCTGGTTGTTACGGATACAGGCCTTGTGAAAATTGGTTTGGTGGAACCGGTTCTGGCTTCTTTGGCTGCAGCGGGCATTCCTGCGGTTGTTTTTGATGATGTTGAGGCAGATCCCTCTGAGGCGACGATTAAAAAGGCCGCAACACTCGCAAAATCACACAAGTCGGCGATGGTGATTGGTTTTGGTGGCGGTAGTTCCATGGACGTTGCCAAGCTCGTGGCAATATTGGCCCACGGCAGCCAAACATTGGAGACCTTGTACGGTATAGATCAGGTAAAAGGGGGGCGGCTTCCGCTGGTGCTGGTGCCAACCACAGCGGGCACAGGTTCAGAGGTCACGCCTATCTCGGTTGTTACGACAGGAGCAACACGGAAGATGGGCGTTGTTGACAGGACCCTTTACGCAGACCTTGCAATACTGGACGCCGAACTAACATGTGGTTTGCCTCGCCAGATAACTGCGGCCACTGGCATAGACGCTATGGTGCACGCCATCGAGGCTTACACCAGTAAGCTCAAGAAAAACCCTGTTTCAGACGCCCTAGCGAAGCAAGCACTTGTAATGCTTGGTGAAAATATTTTAGCGGCTTGCAGCGATCCAAATAACATAGACGCGCGGCGTGAGATGCTTGTTGGGGCCATGCTGGCAGGCAAGGCATTTGCAAATGCCCCCGTTGCTGCAGTTCACGGTTTGGCATACCCCCTTGGTGGACACTATCATATCCCACACGGGCTATCGAATGCGCTTGTTTTGCCTCATGTGTTGGCCTTCAATGCGGAAACTTACCCAGAAGCATATGCCGATCTTGCATGTGTGGTAGGGCAGGGCAACTCAGCTGAAAGTTTCATTGGCTGGCTCAATCATATTGCGGATAGTGTTGGTATCGAACGCCGCTTGCGCGATATGAGGATACCAGAAGCGGATTTGCCGATGCTGGCTGATGATGCAATGCTGCAATCGCGGCTCTTGGTGAACAATCCGCGTGAAGTATCTCGAGATGATGCGCTACGAATTTATGAGGCAGCCTGGTGACCAAAAAGTCGGATAAACGGCCCAAGTGGGCTTACAAACACCATGTTGATGTACCAACGCGCTGGATGGACAATGATACCTACGGTCATGTTAATAACGTAAATTACTACAGCTATTTTGATACAGCAGTGAATAGCTTTCTAATTGAGGGTGGTGCGCTGGATATTCATAATGGCGCAGTAATTGGACTGGTAGTTGAAACCCAGTGCAAATACTTTGGGCCGATTACTTTCCCTGAAACCGTGACTGCTGGCATTGGTGTTAGCAAAATTGGCAATTCCAGCGTGCGCTATGAAATTGGGTTATTTGTCGGTGAAGCTTTGGAACCTGTGGCCCAGGGTTATTTTATCCATGTTTATGTGGACAGGGCTACACGTCGCCCCACTTCATTACAAGACACTTTAAAATCGCTTTTGGAGACAATCCTGCTTAGCGATTGATTTTCCAGGAGGGAAGTTTGGACGTTAAAGATAAAGTCATTGTCATGACCGGTGGGGCTAGTGGCATTGGTAAAGCATTAGCTGAGCTTTTTTCTGCGGAAGGCGCAAAATCTGTAGCCATTGCTGACATGGATTATGAAGGCGCAGAGACGGTTGCTAACGCCATTGGTGCGCAGGCCACGGCCTATAATCTGGATGTAACCGACGAGCAAGCAGTTGCCGAAATGGTTGCGGATATCGAAGCAAAAAACGGTCCGGTGGATCTATATTGCTCCAACGCAGGTATTATCTTTTCTGACGGGCCGGACTGGCAAACAACCAGCCAGTCAAACGCGCAGTGGCAGAAAATCTGGGAAGTGAATGTGTTCGCGCATGTTTTGGCGTGCCGCGCTGTGTTGCCCGGAATGATTGAGCGTGGAAGCGGTGGGTTTTTGGTCACTGCGTCAGCCGCAGGGCTGTTGAGCCAGATAGGCGATACATCCTATTCCACAACCAAGCACGCCGCTGTTGGGTTTGCCGAAAGCCTCGCTATCACCAATGGTGACGCCGGTATCTATGTCGGATGCGTTTGTCCGCAAGCCGTGAAATCCAAAATGACAGCGGGTGTTGAAGACAGCTCCGCCGCGGTAGACGGGGTTATGGAAGCGGATGAATTTGCCGGTAAGGTTTTGGCGCAAATGCGCGAAGGCAAATTTATGATCCGTCCTCACGAGGCTGTAGAGCAATATTTCTTGAACAAAGGTCAAGACTATGACCGCTGGATCGGCGGTATGCGCAAACTGCGTCGACACCAGATGGAAACAACCGGTAAGCCAGTTTAAAGGACACTATAGTGGATTATACAAAACTGATGGATTTTCGCGGTAAGACCGTGTTTGTGAGCGGCTCATCGCGCGGTATCGGTGAGGCGATCGTTCGGGCCTTTGCCGCAAACGGTGCTGGCGTGATTGTCTCAAGCCGTGACCAGGAAGCTTGCGAAAAAGTGGCCGCCAGCATCCGTGAGGACGGCGGTAAGGCGCAGGCAAAGGCCTGTCATGCGGGCCGTATGGAAGACATTGCAACTGTGTTCGACTGGATAGAGGCCGAATACGGCAAGCTTGATGTGCTGGTAAACTGTGGCGGCACAAACCCTTATTATGGCCTTATCGGCGAGACCCCTGAAAAAGCGTTTGATAAAACCATCGATGTGAATCTTAAAGGGCCGTTTTACTTGTCGTCCAAAGCAGTGGAGATGATGAAGGCTGGAAGCGGCGGTGCGATTGTGAATGTGGCGTCTATTAACGGGATTACGCCCGGCCACTTGCAGGGCATCTATTCGATGACCAAATCCGCCATGATCAACATGACGCAGGCGTTTGCGCGTGAGTATGGCCACAGTGGCATCCGGGTAAATGCCATTTGCCCAGGGTTGATTGATACCAACATGACCGCAGTGTTTACATCCAACGAAGACGCGCTTTCGCAAATGACCAACACATTTCCGATCCCGCGCGCGGGCGTGCCAGACGATATGGTCGGCGGTGTTTTATATTTGGCGTCTGATGCGGCTGGCTTTACAACAGGCACCACACTTGTGATGGACGGCGGCGTTACAGCGTAAGGGATTGACCGTGGAAGAACTTAATAAAACCATCAGCGTGCGCGAAGGCGAAGAGCTGGATATCGCGCTGATTGATGGTATCCTGCGTGAGCGCATTAGCGGCCTAAAAGGCACGCCTAAAATCCGGCAGTTTGCCAGTGGGCAATCAAACCTTACCTATTCGCTAGAGTATGAAGACCGGAGTTTGGTATTGAGGCGCCCACCTTTTGGTACACGACCGAAATCCGGCCACAGCATGATCCGCGAATTTACGGTGATGAACGCTTTGAAGCCTGCGTTTCCCGCCGTTCCCAATACGCATTTTCATGTCAGTGACGAAGAAAGCCCGCTGGGTGCCGAGTTTTATGTGATGGATATGGTGCCGGGCCGCAAGCTTGAGCGTCATATTCCGAAATCATGGGGTTTTGGCGAAGAAGAAGGCCGCAAGCTTTGCCTGTCCTTTTTCCAGAAGCTGATCGAGCTGCACAAAGTTGATTACAAAGCCGTTGGGCTGGAGAACTTTGGTAAGCCTGAGGGGTATGTTGAGCGGCAAGTGTTGGGCTGGAACAGACGATACGAAAAAGCCCTAACCGACGACGTGCAGGATTTTGCCGATGTGCGTGAATGGCTCGTTGCCAACATGCCAGAAGGTGAGGTCGCGCATAGCGTGCTACACGGTGACTATAGGCTCGACAATGTTATCCTGTGCGAAGAAAACCCTTTTGATATCAAGGCAGTGCTTGATTGGGAAATCAGTGCGCTGGGTGACCCTTTGATGGATTTTGGCAATACACTTGCCTACTGGACCGAAGCCAGTGATCCAGACGATATGAAAGCCATGTGCATGCAGCCTTGCATGGCGCCGGGCATGTTGTCTCGCGCCCAAATTTGTGAGCTTTATGCCGATAAGACCGGCTACGATCTGTCAAACATCAATTATTATCTGGTGTACGGCGTGTTCCGCCTCGCGGTGATTTTGCAGCAGATTTATTACCGCTATTATCACGGCCAAACCAAAAACCCTGCCTTTGCCTCTTTTGGCGCACGAACAGATATGCTTGGCAATTACGCAAGGTCGCTGATTGAAAAAGGCTAAGCTCTATTTCTTGAGCTTTTCTTTTTCTTCTGCGTTCAGGCGCAACAGGCTCTCTTGTGCGGTTGAGGCGATCAGTCTTCCATCCGTACAGTAAAGCGCGCCGCGCGCCAGTCCTCGCCCTTTGCCAGACCAATAGCCTTCGGTTTTATAAAAAACCCAGTCATCGACCCGGAAATTATCGCGGTGGAACCACACGGCATGGTCAAGGCTGGCAACGGTTTTAAGTTTAGGGTCGCGCGGGATCATTGCATGAGGCCGTAGGTTAGCCGATAAGAACGCAAAATCCGAGATGTATGCGAGCAACCTGCCGTGCAACGCCTGATCGTCTCCGATTTTTTCTTTTAACTTGAACCAGTAGCCGGTGATAGGGCTTTTGGGCTGAGGGTTTTCCAGGTCCATCCGGTCGATGGACCGCATTTCGAACGGCATATAAGGTTTGTTTTTGGGTTGCTTGCCATATGCGCGCAAGATGCGTGCATAATATTCCTCATCGTCGTCCAAATCTTCGGGGCGCGGCACGTCGGGCATGTCTATCTGATGAGCAACACCTTCTTCGCCCACGTGGAAGGATGCCGCTAGTGTGAAAATTGCTTCGCCGTTCTGGATCGCAACCACCCGCCTTGTTGCAAAACTGCGTCCGTCGCGGATGGGATCCACGTCATAAATAATGGGCTGGCCCGCAATGCCTGGCCGCAGGAAATAGCTATGGAGCGAATGAAGCCTGAAGGCGCTGTCTACCGTAAGCGCCGCGGCTTCCATCGCTTGTGCGATCACATGGCCGCCAAATACATGTTTGTTGGGCCAATCGTTAGGGTCACCTCTGAAAAGAAGGGTTTCAAGGCGCTCTACCTTAAGCGTATCGAGTATGGGCTGAACTGACGGCATAAATGCTGATTCCTGAAAATTTATTGGGGTTTAGTCTCGAAAACCAGGGTCGAGCCTGTCCATTTTGCGCAGAAGCGCGGGCCATACGAAATTGTCGGCACCGTTCGCACCCGCAACCACCAACAAATCCCTAACGGCATTGGAAACAGCTGTTTCACTCATGGGATACAGCTCAGCGCCAGTGCTCTGTGACAATATCTGAATTTTGCAGGCTTTTTCCAAAAAGAACATGAGTTCAAAGGCTTTGGCTACAGTATCTCCGGCAGTTAGGGTGCCGTGGTTTCTGAGAATAAGTGCGCTTTTGTCGCCCATGTCAGCCAGCAAGCGCTCTTTTTCACCTTCATTTACCGCGAAACCTTCATAGTCATGGTAGGCGACATTCGCCCATGCCGGGATGCTACTTTGACAAAGCAGGGCGAGGCCGTCCTTTTGGTTTGAAACTGCCACTCCGTAATCCGTGTGCAAATGAATGACGCAGTTTGCGTCGTCACGGGCGCCGTGTATCGCGCTGTGGATCACAAAACCGGCGGCATTAGGAATATAGGGTGTATCCATCAATAGATTGCCGTCCAGATCAACCTTCACCAGGCTTGAAGCTGTGATTTCTTCGAACATCAGCCCAAGCGGGTTGATTAAGAAATGGTGATCAGTGCCCGGTATGCGCATCGACAAATGAGTATATATCAAATCGTCCCAACCAAAGTCCGCGCATAAACGGTAGGCCGCGGCCAGATTGACCCGAGCCTCCCATTCTTCGGCTGACACTTGATCTTTAACTGAAGCGATATTCAATAAACCCGGCTTTGCCACGGTGGTTCTCCTGATCTCAATGGTGCGCATCTGTGAGCGCTACTCTTCCCTAGGAATGAAGCATAGTACAAATTACGGTGGGGGCCAGTGCTGAAATGGATTTAAAGCTTTGAAATTATTTGTAATCGGCATTGTCGGGGTGTGTTTTAGCAAAGACGCGTACTGGTTGCTGACTTACCCCGGCAACGGACTGTACCGCGAGCGGGATATGCTTTCCGGCTGTCTTTAGCCATGTGCGGGAGCGAAACCGCAGCACCAGCAAGGAGGCCTTTATGGTGTAGTCTACGATAATGACCGCGTACATTATCTCTACGGGAGCACCTAAAAATCGCACTAGCAAGCCAGCGGAAAGCCTGCCGATAATCATTCCCAGGAATGTAACCATTAGAGGGTAACGTGTGTCACCTCCGCCCCTGAGCGCGCCACCAATAGCAAATTCAATTGCCATTAACGGCTGAATGATCGCTAAAATAACGATGAAATATTCGGTATGAGCCCGCACTTCCGGGTCAATAGACAGCATAGCCGCCAGAGGTTGGCGCAGGTAAAAGGTGGCAGTCGCCATAATTGTCATGCCTACCAGCGCCAGCCGCATTGCCATCCAGCCGTTTTTTAAGGCGGCGTCTATGTTCCCCGCGCCCAGGCTTTGTCCTGACAAGGTGGCACTCGCGGTACCAAACCCGAGCCCAACCACAATGCAGACGCTCAGGACCGCAATTCCAATGCCGTAGGCGGCAAAAGCGGCAGTACCATATCCGCCAATGAGTACAAGAAAAGCCAGGAAGCTTGTTTGGATAAGAATTTGTTCCAGCGCTGCCGGGGCGCCAATTTGAAGCAGTTGCCCAAGCCGCTTTCTGTTGGCTACAGCGGCAGGAACGGGCTTTAGTCTGTATTTCCCAAGAAGCCACCTGGCCAAAAACCACAAGACCACCGTGAGCTGGCCGGTCGCGGTGCCGTATGGAATGCCGCTTACGCCAAACTGTGGCATACCAAGCGCACCATGCACGAATATATAGGAGCAGCTGATCGCGATGATAGCTGCCCATGCGCTGAATATGAGCGGGCGCACCACGTCACCGATGGCCCGGAAGCTGGTCAAAATGGTCAGGGCAACTGCGAATATAACATTTAGGAGTGATGCAGGCCGCACATAGTCAAGGGCAAGCGATGACGCCTGTGGGTCTAGATCAAAAATACTTATGGCGAGCGGCGCAAAAATATAGGTGATAGACCCAAGGCTAAGCGCGATGAGAACCGCGAGAGACAGTGAGGTGCTGGTAGCAGCGGACGCTTCTTCATAGTCATTTGCGCCCCAGGCTCTGGCGACAATTGCTGTGGTGGCAATAGAGAGAGCCATTGACGCAGCCATCAATAAAAAATGGATGCGGCCTCCGGTAACCACTGCGGCGCTAGCTGCGGCACCAAAGGGAGCAACAATCCACAAATGGGCGAACGAAATCGACACCATCAATATGTTGCTGGTGATATTGGGGCCCGCTAAACGCCAAACGTTTTTATAGTTCAAGCCGTGCATGCGGTTTTATGATGTCCTGTTGAGCTGTGTAAGGCATTAAAAAGCCAAATAAATAACGTGTTCGATCTTGACTTAGGGCATTCCAGACCGATGTCACTCCTAAAGCTAAATCCCAATTTTGTGAGGCGGCGCTGTGGAGAGGTTTAAATGAGTGATCTGGAGTCGTTTCGCGAGGAAACGAGAGACTGGCTGGAGGCTAATTGTCCGGCTTCAATGCGTATTCCCGCGGCGGGTGAAGCCGATATTTGCTGGGGCGGCCGCAATTTTGTTTTTCAGTCTGAGGACCAGCGGCTTTGGCTGGAGCGCATGGGGGCTCGGGGGTGGACAGTGCCAAGCTGGCCAAAAGAATATGGTGGCGGCGGGTTGTCCAAAGAAGAAGCCAAAATCCTTGCAGCGGAAATGCGCCGCATAAAAGCGCGTAGCCCTCTTGTGTCTTTCGGAATATGGATGCTTGGCCCAGCACTCCTGAAATTTGGAACGCACGAACAAAAACTTGAACATCTGCCGCCGATAGCACGCGGTGAAATTCGCTGGTGCCAAGGCTATTCGGAACCAAATGCGGGATCAGATCTCGCCGCGCTTGCAACAAAAGCCGAAGACAAGGGCGATCACTATATAGTCAATGGTCAAAAAGTTTGGACATCCTACGCCGACAAGGCGGACTGGATTTTCTGCCTTGTTCGTACGGATTTTGACGCCAGTAAACATAACGGCATCAGCTTTGTGCTGTTTGATATGAATCAACCCGGCGTCTCCACGAAACCAATCCTCCTGATTTCAGGTAACTCTCCGTTTTGCGAAACATTCTTTGATGATGCTGTAGCTTCAAAAGCCAATTTGGTTGGCGAGGAGAACAAAGGCTGGACAATTGCAAAATATTTACTGACGCACGAACGCACGGGTATCAGCGATATGGGGCTGCCAACGCCTTTAAATGCCCTTGCTGTTGAAAAGCTGGGTACAGTTGACGGCCAGATTGGCGACAAAATGCTTAGGCACCAGATCGCCGAGCATGAAATTGATGCAGCAAGCTTTGTGTTTACGCTAGAGCGCGCCAAAGACGAAGCCAAGGCTGGCGGCGATATGGGCGCTTTTTCTTCAATGCTGAAGGGGTATGGCACCGAGCTCAATAAAGATCGCCATGAGCTGATTTTGAAGGTGAATGGGTCTGACGCCTTTGAGTGGGAAGGCCAGTTCTCAAATAACGGCGAAATTGCGCGCAATTGGCTTCGGACCAAAGCAAACTCAATAGAAGGCGGTACGACCGAAGTGCAGCTTAATATCATCGCAAAACGCATATTAAATTTGCCGTCGTAGGGAGTTAACAATGGCTTTGGTATTAAATGAAGAACAGGCTCTGCTAAAAGAATCTGCAGATGGTTTTTTTGCAGAGAAGGCACCTGTCAGCGAACTCCGGCAGCTGCGCGACGACAAGATTGAAGCTTGTTATAGCCTGGATCTCTGGAATGAAATGGCCGAAATGGGCTTTTGCGGCATCATGATTGATGAGGAAAATGGCGGTGTCGATTTTGGCATGGTTGGGGCCGGTATTGTCGCTGAGGCAATGGGCAAGAACCTTTCTGCTTCACCGTTTCATGCGAGTGCTGTCGCCGCGGCGTCTATTATTGGTGCGGCAGGCAGCGAACAGCAAAAGACAAGCCTTTTGCCGGCGATTGCCGCGGGTGAACTGACCCTGGGAATTGCCATTGACGAAACCGGGGCCCACGATCCGGCTGGCGTAGCAATGAAGGCAACAACAAGTGGCGGTGGTTTCAAGCTGAACGGCATGAAGACATTCGTGCAAGACGGCACCTGTGCGGACAAGCTGATAGTTCTTGCGCGTACGTCAGGGGAAGCGGGCGAAGCTGACGGACTTAGCTTGTTTCTGGTGGACAGTATGGCTGCTGGTCTTATTATCGACCAAACGGTTATGACAGACAGTCGGAACTGGGCAAAGGTCACTTTTGAAGGTGTTGAAACAGGAGCAGAAACGCTTCTTGGCGAAGAAGGGGCTGCATTGAAGTTTCTTGAGCCGGGGCTCGATAAAGCGCGTATTATCCTGGCAGCTGAACTGCTTGGTATTGCTCAAGAATGCCTTGATCAAACCGTTACCTACCTGCAGGAACGCAAGCAGTTCGGTGTTTTAATTGGATCCTTTCAGGGATTGCAGCACCGCGCGGCGCAACTTTTCAGTGAAATTGCGGTGACTCGTTCAGCAGTGCTGAAGGCCATGCAGGCTGCTGATGCAGGCGGCGATTTTCGCTGGTTTGCAAGTTTGGCTAAAGCGAAAGCCTGCAAAACTGCGGAGCTCGCGACAAATGAAGCTATACAAATGCACGGGGGTATAGGCATGACTGACGAGTTTGATATAGGGTTCTATATCAAACGGGCGCGAACAGTTCAGGCGCTTTATGGTGACTATAATTATCACGCCAGTCGTTTTGCAGCCTGTTCGGGCTATTAGTGCAGCCTGTCCGGGCTATTAGGGGAGACATACATGTTTGAAGACCTGCCGCTGCCGGATATTGATCCGACGACGCCGATCGACAAGGTCCTTGAAATGCTGACCGCAGAAGGCATGCCTTTTGTGACAAAGCGGGAAAATATCCGCGGGACCGACTTCAAGGTTTTTGTCAATCAACCGGGCACTTTGCGCGACATATGGAATATGATGCTTGGTCACGGGGACAAGGAATTCATTGTTTTTGGTGATGAGCGTTACAGCTTTACTGACGTTATATCGCGGGCATCCATGTTATCTCAGGCACTCGTTGATGATTACGGCCTCAAAAAAGGTGATCGCGTCGCGCTAGCAATGCGCAATTATCCCGAATGGCCAATCGCTTATATGGCAATTGTGGCCGTTGGCGGTGTTGCTGTGCTGATGAACAGCTGGTGGGGCGAAGAAGAACTCGAATGGGCCATGAAAGACTGCGGCGCTACTGTTGCTATTGCGGACGGGCCGCGTGCGGCGCTGGTCCGGGCCAGAAATGGTGAGGTGCCGATTATTGTTGCTCGCGATAAGGTTCTGCCTGACGGGCCGACGTGTTCATACGAGGACGCTATTCGTGGCAAGCAACCACTTACGTGGCCAGATGTTGATTTGAGCCCTGATGACCTGGCGATGATGCCTTATACCTCGGGTTCAACAGGTTTCCCCAAAGGTGCCTGTTCTGACCACCGGGCCGCTGTAGCTGTGCTTTTCAACTGGATCTGTGTGGCACTTGCCTTGAAGCTTTTGGGAAGGACCAATCCGGACCCTGAATTTCAGCCAAAAATACTTGTAGCAGTACCCTTCTTCCATGTGACCGGGCTGATGCCTGTCATGCTGGTGTCCGGCCTGGTGGGGCGCAAGATTGTCCTGATGCACAAATGGGACGTCGAAGAAGCCTACCGTCTTATCGAGGAAGAGGGCATAACCAGCTTCACTGGTGTGCCAACCATGTCATACGAGATGGCGTCTTCGCCGCTCAGGAAAAAATATGACCTTTCAACTCTTGTTGATATTGGCGGTGGCGGCGCAGCTCGTCCGCCTGAGCATGTGAAAATGATAGCAGAAGCCTTTGAAGGCTCTAACCCCGGCATTGGCTACGGCTTGACCGAAACCAATGCACTTGGGGCTTTGCTTTCGGGGGAAGAATATCTGGCGCGGCCAACCAGCACGGGAAAACCGACACCGCCAATGGTGGAAATGGAAATCAAAGGCGCGGACGGAAAGCCTGTTGCGCAAGGTGAACGCGGCGAGGTTTGCATCAAATCCATCGTGAATGTCGTTGGATACTGGAAAAATGAGGCCGCGACCAACAGGGCCTTCAAAAATGGCTGGTTCCATACGGGTGACGTGGGCTACTTCGATGAAGAGGGCTACCTTTATATCGTTGACCGCATGAAAGATATTATCATTAGAGGCGGCGAAAATATTAGCTCGCTTGAAGTCGAAGGCATTTTGCACGGCCACCACCAGGTAGAGGATGTTATGGTGTTTTCATTGCCGTGTCCGAGACTTGGCGAGATCGTCGGAGCCGTTGTTGTGCCTAAAGCAGGAGGCCTGGATGAGGCGGATTTACTTGCCGAGGCTAGAAAACATCTCGCTCACTTCAAATTGCCCGAGCGCATGTGGGTACGCGAAGGGCCCTTGCCGATAATCGCGTCCGGGAAAATCGATCGCCAGGCCGTAAGGGCACACTATAAAAATCTTTGGGAAGCCGAACAAAAGGAACTGAGCTAATGGATTTAGGACTGGGTAAGCGCGCGACTGAACTGCGCGACCGTGTACGGGCTTTCATTGATACGCATGTGGAACCTGTTGAAGACGAGTATCATCATCTAGTGGGCTCTGGCGGTGACCGTTTCGCTTTTACAGAGCGCATGACAGAAATTCTAGAGACCTTGAAGGCGCAAGCGAAGAAAGACGGGCTTTGGAACTTCTGGCTCACAGATTCTGAAGCCGGCTATGGGCTCAGTACGGTCGAATACGCTTATTTGGCGGAAGAAATGGGTCGCTCTCATATCGCGGCGGAGGCTTTTAACTGCAGTGCGCCAGACACAGGTAATATGGAGGTGATGGAACGCTACGGAAGCGCTGAGCACAAAGAAAAATGGCTCAAGCCCATGCTTGAGGGCAAGATGCGCTCGGCATATCTGATGACCGAGCCGGACGTGGCATCGTCTGACGCGACTAATCTTGAAATGGGCGCTGTGTTTGACGGCGACGATTATGTTTTGAACGGCGAAAAATACTGGGCTTCGGGTGCAGGGGACCCACGCTGTAAAATATATGTGGTGATGGTGAAAACGGGCGGTGAAGATACACCGCGGAAAAATCGTCACAGTATGATCTTTGTGGAGGCTGGCACGCCGGGTATTGAAATTTTGCGCCCAATGATGGTGTTTGGGCATGACGATGCGCCGCACGGCCATATGCACATTCGTTTTACAGACGTTCGTGTTCCAAAAGAAAATCTGATTTTGGGTGAAGGGCGCGGCTTTGAAGTGTCGCAGGGGCGCTTGGGCCCTGGGCGAATTCACCACTGCATGCGCTCTATCGGTGCGGCAGAGCGGGCGCTAGACTTGTTGTGCAAGCGCGCCACCACCCGCGAAGCTTTTGGGCGGCCACTCGCGAAGCTGGGAGCCAATTATGATATAATTGCCGAAGCCCGGATCAATATTGAGATGACGCGTCTTCTGTGCCTGAAAGCAGCGTACATGATGGATACAATTGGTACTCAGGCTGCCCAGCCGTATATTTCGCAAATCAAGGTGCAGGCACCGCGTATGGCGCTTGAAGTAATCGACGAAGCGATGCAGATGCACGGTGGCCGGGGCATCAGCCAGGATTTCCCACTTGCAGCTATGTGGCATGGCCAGCGTACTCTCAGGTTCGCTGATGGGCCGGATGCGGTGCATCGTATGGTGATCGCGCGTACGGAGCTCAAAAAATATCGTTCGAATAGCGTTTAGGGACCATATCAATGGACTTTGAAAACCTGTTCGATATTAGCGGCAAAGTAGCGCTTGTAACCGGCGGTAGCTCCGGGATCGGATCAATGGCCACAGAGGCTTTGGTTCGTGCCGGATGCAAGGTGTATATCGCGTCCCGCCGTCTGGAAAGCTGTGAGGCGGTCGCTGAAGAACTAAATGCGATTGGCCCTGGCGAGGTTATTGCGCTGCAAGCTGACCTCATGACAGCAGAGGGCACAGAGCGTTTGGCAGCAGCCTTGGCTGAGCGCGAAGAAGCCCTTCATATCCTTGTCAATAACTCGGGCATGACATGGGGCGCACCGTTTGAGGAGTTTCCTCGCGACAAGTGGGATGACGTTTTTAAACTGAATGTCACTGCTGTGGCGGATTTGACCAGATTGTTGTTACCGCTGTTGCGGCGTACCGGCACGGCCGACGATCCAGCAAGGGTTGTTAACCTAGGCTCTGTTGTGGGTACGCGTCCGAAATCCAATACAGCATACAGTTACGGCGCCTCAAAAGCGGCGGTTCATCATCTGACACTAATGCTCGCGAATGAGCTGGGGGGCGAGCATATCACAGTGAATGCAATTGCACCCGGTCCGTTCCCCAGCCGTATGATGGCCCATGTAACTGGCGACGAGCGACGCAGAAAAGCGATGGAAGCAGGGGTGCCCTTGCACCGTGTTGGTACACCAGAAGACATTGCAGGCGTGCTTTTGATGTTAACGTCGCGCGGCGGCAGCTATATAACCGGCGGTATTATCCCGCTCGATGGTGGGTTATCGGCATTGCCATAAAACGAATCGAACGAATCATCTTGATTCGCTTCAAAATTTGATTCGAGAACAACGGCTTGGCCGACCTTCTTGAATCAACACTGGAATCTTCAAATTGGAGAAAAAAATGAGCAAAATCGTTTCAAAAGAGGACCTTGCAGGATACATAGGCAAGGAAACAGGCACGTCTGACTGGTTTAAAATAGATCAGGATCGTATTAATCAATTTGCGGATGTGACGCTGGACCATCAGTTTATCCATGTTGATCCTGTTGCCGCGGCAAAAACACCATTTGGCACCACAATCGCTCATGGATTTCTCACACTTTCGATGATTTCGCACCTTGCGGGCGGCTCAATGTTAAGTGTTGAGGGCGCTGTAATGGGCATCAATTACGGCTGCGATAAGGTCCGCTTCTTAACGCCAGTGAAGGTAGACCAGGAAATTCGAGCTCGGGTGAAATTGTCAGACGTAACCGAAAAAGCGGGTGGACGACTGCTGTTAAAGAGCGAAATTACAATAGAAATTAACGGTGAGAAGCATCCGGCAATGATCGCCGAATGGCTTACAATGGTGGTTTTGGGTTAAATTGAGCCTGCCATTTTAGATATAGTGGAGAGTTTTATGAGTATTCGTTTTGATGATCAGGTTGCGATTGTAACCGGTGCTGGAGGCGGTCTTGGGCGCAGTCATGCGCTAGAGCTCGCGGCGCGCGGAGCAAAGGTAATGGTAAACGACCTTGGCGGCGATGTTACCGGGCGTGGCGGCTCGTCGGCCGCAGCTGAAGCGGTTGTGAAGGAAATCACAGACGCTGGCGGTGAAGCAATTGCGCACGGTGCCAATGTTTGCGACGCCGACCAGGTGGCGGATATGGTCAAAGCGGCAATGGATAAATGGGGCCGGATCGATGTGCTGGTAAACAACGCCGGGGTCTTAAGGGACAAAACTTTCTCCAAGATGGAAATCACGGATTTCCAGTTTGTTGTTGATGTTCATCTAATGGGATCAGTGATTTGCACCAAGGCAGTGTGGGAAATCATGCGTGAGCAGGGCTATGGCCGCATTGTTATGACAACGTCTTCTTCAGGGCTTTACGGTAATTTTGGTCAGTCTAATTACGGTGCCGCGAAGATGGCGCTGGTTGGTTTCATGAATACGCTTTGTCTTGAAGGACAAAAATATAATATTCACACCAATTGCCTTGCACCAATGGCTGCAACCCGCATGACTGAAGGGCTTTTGCCAGAAGAGGCGCTGAAACTTTCAACGCCAGAGTCGGTAACAGCGGGCCTGATCACACTCTGTGACAAAGATGCGCCAAATCGGACCACGCTTTGCGCTGGTTCCGGCGGGTACGCACGCGCAATTACCTATGAAACAGAAGGCACTTACCTGAAACCAGAGGACCAAACACCGGAGAATGTTCGTGCGACCACGGATGTCATCTCTGATCCGAAAGGTCAGCAGGAGTTTGTTCAGGGCGGTCAGCAGTCGATGAAGTTCATCGGAAAAGCTGCGGCGGCACTCGGCGTAAAAATGTAATTTAGCGAATTCAAAGAAGGAAAATCAGATGCGAGAAGCAGTGATTGTATCAACAGCGCGTACGCCAATTGGCCGTGCTTACAGAGGGTCATTTAACGCGACGCTCGCCCCAACACTCGGGGGCCATGCTATTGAGCAAGCTGTAAAGCGCGCCGGGCTTGAAGGCGCGGAAATTGAAGACGTAATTATGGGCTGTTCGCTCACACAGGGCTCTTCAGGAAGCAACATCGGGCGCTTGAGCGCCATGCGCGCTGGGCTGCCGACGAGCGTGGCGGGCATGACCATCGACCGGCAGTGCTCGTCAGGCATGATGGCCATCGCAACGGCGGCCAAGGAAATTATCAGCGACGGCATGGAAATCGCAGTTGGCGGCGGGCTTGACGCGATTTCGATTGTGCAGAATGAACATATGAACCGCCACCACGCTATCGACCCAAGCTTAACAGCCATGCACCCCCATATGCATATGCCCATGCTGGAAACAGCTGAAGTGGTGGCTGATCGCTATAGCGTCAGCCGGGAAGTGATGGACGAATATTCGCTCCAGTCGCAACAGCGCACCCACGCTGCACAGCAAGCTGGCAAGTTTGACGATGAGATCGTGCCGCTGCCGTCAAAAATGGGCGTGATGAACAAGGAAACCAAGGAAATCAGCTTCCATGATGTTTGCTTGGAGAAAGACGAAGGCAACCGCCCGGAAACAACGCTCGCTGGCCTTTCTGGCTTGAAGACAGTATTTGACGGCGGAACTATTACCGCGGGGAATGCTAGCCAGCTTTCAGACGGTGCGTCAGCATCTGTGCTTATGGAACGCAAAACTGCCGAAAAGCGCGGTCTTGCACCGCTTGGCATATACCGCGGCATTGCGGTTGCGGGTCTTGATCCGGACGAAATGGGCATTGGTCCTATCTATGCTATTCCCAAGCTCTTGGAGAAAAACGGTCTGAAGATGGACGATATTGGCTTGTGGGAGCTGAATGAGGCCTTCGCGGTGCAGGTTGTGTATTGCCGGGACAAGCTTGGTATTCCGAACGAGCTTTTGAATGTGAACGGCGGCGCGATTTCCATTGGCCACCCTTACGGCATGTCGGGTGCGCGTATGGTTGGCCATGCGCTGATTGAAGGCAAGCGGCGCGGCGCAAAATATGTGGTTGTTACCATGTGCGTTGGTGGCGGTCAGGGTGCTGCCGGCCTGTTTGAAGTCGCGTAACTCAGTGAAAACAAGGCGGGCCACAATGGTGGCTCGCCTCTTAGGTTTAGGAGAGGGCCATGAAGGCTGTATTATGTAAAGAACTGGGCCTAGCGGACAAGTTGGTTGTCGGGGAAGCTGATACGCCAACTGCGGGCAAGGGCCATGTGCTGGTTGATGTTAAGGCCGCCGGCTTGAATTTCCCGGATACACTTATCATTCAGGGCAAATACCAGTTTCAGCCGGAGCTTCCTTTTACGCCGGGCGGCGAGGGTGCGGGCGTTGTTGCAACTGTAGGCGAGGGCGTTAGCCACCTTGAGGTTGGCGACAAGGTTATCTTCATGTGCCAGACCGGAGCCTTTGCCGAACAAGTTGCGGTGCCAGCTTTTACGGCCATTCCAATGCCGGAAGGCCTCTCGTTTGAGATGGCTGCGGGCATAACGCTTACTTACGGCACCAGTTATCACGCCCTGAAGCAGCGCGCTTTGCTGCAGCCGGGTGAAACGGTTTTGGTGCTGGGTGCTGCAGGCGGCGTGGGTATTGCCACTGTTGAGCTTGCAAAAGCGATGGGTGCGAAGGTGATCGCCGCAGCCAGCACAGACGAAAAGCTTGAATTTTGTAAAAATTCTGGCGCGGATGAGCTGATCAACTATTCCACTGAAGATATGAAGGCCCGCCTGAAGGAAATTACCGGCGGACGCGGTGTAGACGTTATCTATGACCCGGTGGGGGGTGACTATAGTGAAGTAGCGTTTCGCTCCATGGCGCCGGGCGGAAGGCATTTGGTGATAGGTTTTGCGGCGGGGCATATCCCGAAAATTCCTTTGAACCTGTGTCTTCTTAAACAGGCATCGCTTGTGGGCGTGTTTTGGGGCGCTTGGGCAGCGGCAAATTCGCCGGAGCAAATCCAGAATATGAAGGAAATTCTTGGCATGGTGGCTTCGGGTGACGTGAAGGCATCGGTAAACGATGTTTTTCCACTGGAGGAAGTGCCGGCAGCCTATGCTTGCCTGACCGAGCGCCGCGCCAAAGGCAAGGTGATCTTAACGCCGTAGCGGCGAAAGCGTCACAGTTTTAAGTTTTATCACTTTCTGGACTGATAAGTCTTGAAATATGATTGGCCCCCTATAGTTTCATTGCGAAAACTGTTTTGGAGCCCGAATGAAAGCCCTACGTTTAATCGCCGGAAAGACCGCCAAGTCGCGTATAGCCGAGCACGGGCTTACGCCTGAACTGGTGCGAATGGTGGTGGGCGCGTCCGGGGGGCCCAAATGGCTTGTGCTATTAGGGCTGGACAAATTCATTTTTGGCGAATGGCTGGCGAAAACAGAACATGCCATTGATCTGGTAGGCTCTTCAATTGGTGCCTGGCGGCTGGCGAACGCAGCGCACCCGGAAGCCAAGGAAATGATGGCTCGCTTTGTCGAACTGTATTTCCAGTTTAGTGCAGACGACGCTGCGTCTCCGGCAAAACTGACAAAAGCATCTTACGACTTTCTGGAAAAGCTCTATGAGGGCGGTGAAGCGGTACGGATCGTTTCGAATGCGAAGCGCAATCTCAATATTGTGACGGTGCGCAACCGAAAATTAAGGAGTGCTGCGTCAAAATGGAGGGAAGGCGCCGGTATATTGGCAGCTGCTGGCGAAAATGCGCTGGCACGTAGTCGGCTGGCCAAATATTTTGACCGGGTGGTGTTTCATACAGGCGAAAAGGCGGCTTGCCCTGATGCCTGGCCGGATTTTGGCCGCACGGACGTGAAGCTGCGAAGCGAAGCGCTTGCAGATGTGCTGATGGCGTCAGGTTCCATTCCGCTGGTTACGGAACCCATAATGAACATAGCCGGCGCACCCGAGGGCCTGTACCGGGACGGCGGTGTGATTGACTATCATTTTGATATCGGGTGGCAATTGCAACAGGGCATCGTGCTTTATCCGCATTTTTATAGCCATATTGTGCCCGGGTGGTTTGACAAAAGGCACCCTCGCAGAAGGGCACGGGGCCCTGTTTGGGAGCATATGCTGATGCTGGCACCGAGCGATGAATTTGTGGCTGGTTTGCCGGGCGGAAAAATACCGGAGCGTAGCAACTTTACAAATATGACCGACCCGGACAGGTGGGCTTACTGGAAGCAAGTTACCGACGCGAGTGAAGGTTTGGCTGCTGAATTTGCAGAATTATTACAAAAGCCTACGAAGTTGATGGACAATATTGAAGATGCGCCGACATAATGAGTGGCAATTTTGTGCTGGCCTATGGAGACTATATGAACGAACCAACGGATAGTGATTTTAGTTTCGGTAGTCAGGACCTATTAGCCGACCATATGGGTGATATGGTGAACCGCAGTGTGGCGGAACACGGCGACAAACCGGCCTTCAGCTGTGTTCTGCCAACGGGGCATGCGCAGACCTTGAGCTATAATGAACTGGGTTTGTATTCGGATGCGGTTGCCGCTTACGTGCGGGAGGAACTAGGCCTTGTCGCTGGCGATGTGGTGGCTGTTCAGTCTCCAAACGCGCTTTCCTACCCGGTTCTTGCTTTTGGCATATTTAAGGCCGGTCTAACAATTACCAATGTAAACCCGCTGTATACGCCTGAAGAAACCAATCATCAGTTGAAGGACAGTGGCGCGAAAGTATGGTTTGTTACCGACCTGTTTGGTGACCGGATACACGCTTCCTGCCACGGCGCTGCCGTCGAACATATTTTCAAGATTTCGTTGCTGGATTTCTTTCCGCCGGTGCAGCAGCGGGTGCTTGGCTTTGCCATGAAATATGTGAAAAAGATTGTGCCCGCTTTCCAGGGGGTCTGTTCTGGCACAGTTGGGTCGGTGGTTAAACGCGGCATTGCCTTGTTGAACAAAGGGGCTGATCTTAAAAGCTATACTCATAAAACCGATTTGGAAGATGTTGCATTCTACCAGTATACGGGCGGAACCACGGGGCGAAGCAAAGGCGCGCTTCTGACGCACGGCAATGTAGTGAGCAATATTACGCAGGCCAATATACGTGATGACGGCATCGACTGGCGCGAAGACGACGCTATGATTTTGATATTGCCACTTTATCATGTTTATGCGCTGGCTGTAGGTGCGCTCAACAGTATGCACCGCGGGTGTCATGTGGTTTTGGTACCGGTGCCGCGGCCATTGGTGAACTTAAAGCCGGTATTTAATAAATTTAATATTTCGATCATGCCCGGTGTGAACACACTCTATATCGGTCTGATGAAAGAAAAATGGTTTACCGCCAACCCGCCTGAAAATCTTCGGCTTTGTTTCAGTGGTGCCGCGCCTCTTCAACCAGCCACAGCCGAAGCTTGGCACGACCTTACAGGGAACGCCATATATGAGGGCTACGGCCTGACAGAGGGCACATGTGTAATTTCGACCATGCCATTTGATAGGGCACCAAAGCGCGGCACCTGTGGGTTTCCGGTGCCTGGGACGGAAGTCAGAATTGTTGGGGAGCAAGGCGAAGACATGCCGCGGGGCGAAGCCGGTGAATTGTGGTTAAAAGGGCCACAAATCATGAAGGGTTATTTGAACGACCCCGAAGGGACCGCAAAAACCTTGGCAAACGGTTGGCTTAAAACTGGTGACATCGCGACGCTGGACGAGGAAGGGTATCTTTCGATCGTAGACCGCCTGAAAGACATGGTGATTGTTTCGGGGTTTAACGTATACCCAACTGACATTGAAGATGTTTTAACGCGTTCGGAGAATGTTATGGAGGCGGCCGTGGTTGGTGTGCCCGACGATGAAACCGGCGAGCGCGTTGTCGCCTATGTGGTTCTCGCGAACAGCGGCGCCGACGAAAACAGTTTGCGGCAATATTGTAAAGAAGGCCTGACCGGATATAAGGTGCCAAAAACAATACATATTGTTGATGAACTCCCGAAATCGCCGGTTGGGAAAATATTACGCCGCGAGCTTAGGGAAATGGCTCTAGAGGATGCGGCTCAAAGGTAGAGGTAGCTATGGAACTGGGACTAAAAGGTAAGCGAATACTTGTAACCGGCGGTACGCGGGGTATTGGCGCGGCGATAGTGGACAGTTTTCTGGCGGAAGGCGCCTCAGTTGCTTTTTGTGCCAGGAAAGAAAGCGAGGTTGACGCACGTGTGGCTGCACTGAAAGCTGACGGGCAATCGGTTTCCGGCGCGGCCTGTGACGTAGCTGAACCTGCAGCCTATGCAGCCTGGATTGAACAGTCGGTTCAATCGCTGGGCGGGCTTGATGTTTTTGTTCCCAATGTGAGCGGCGGTGCGGAGCAGGGTGAAGAAGGCTGGAAAGCAGCGTTTGACGTGGACTTGATGGCTACGGTTCGTGGCTGTGAGACTGTGTTGCCTCATCTTGCGGCCACTGGCGGCAATATTGTTGTTATCGCCAGCATCGCCGGTCTGGAGGCGGTTGGCGGAGGTCCATCGCCCTATAATACGGCTAAAGCGGGGCTTATTGCTTACGCTAGCCAGCTTGGTGATATTGCCATGCCGCATGGTGTAAGGGTAAATACCGTTTCGCCGGGGCCGATTTATGTGGAAGACGGCTTCTGGGGCGGTGTTGAGCGCAATCAGGCAGACATGTATAAAATGGTGTGCGACCGGCACGGCGCGGGCCGGCTGGGGACAACAAAAGAAGTGGCCAACTGTGTTGTTTTTCTTACCAGTGAGGCAGCGTCTTGGGTTGTTCGCTCTAACCTTGTTATTGATGGCGGGTTTTCCAAGCGCGTACAATATTGATATTTGTCATTAGGCACGGCGACGAACTATTGATCTGCTAAAATAAAGTTGGGCCACTAAGGTGCGCTAAGTGGTTGATGGCATTATTGCAATTTTAACGATTTAACACTATTTTCGAATTTCCGATTAGCCAGATAGTTCGAGGTTCATGAAAAAACTACTTAGGGCAATACCTTGGGCGATGACACTTGCCGCCGTGTTGGCTGCGGCACTCGCATTTTATCTGGCCGAGGGCCAAATCATAGGATATTTGCCCGCGCTGGCCGCCGGACTGGTTGGTGGACTGGTGGGCGTTGTTCTTGAAATAGTTGTTGAACGTCAAACGGTTCAACCGGAGCGCGCTTTTATTGATGCGCTTGGGTCTTATCTAGATGGGGATTTCAGCCATGTCGCGTCGGAAGACGAGGATTTGGCGGGGCGGCCCGACTTGCGAGAGGCACTGAATGCAGTAAAAGAGGCGTCCACCCGGTCAAAGGCGCGGCTGTTAGAATTTTCTGAAATTGAGCAAAACCTTCAACAAGTGGTGCAAGACAAAAGACGCAATGAAGCGGTTCTGAAAGAACAGCGCGAAGCGTTTGCCAAGCTAGCCAATGAATTGTCAAAAGCCCGCGACGCGGCGGAAACCGCGAATGTCGCAAAATCCGAGTTTCTGGCGACAATGAGCCACGAAATACGAACACCACTGAACGGTGTGATTGGCATGATCGATTTGTTGATGGATTCCGGCCTCAATACAGACCAGCGGTATTTCGCAGAAACCTTGCAGCAATCTGGTCAAAGCCTGTTGTCCGTGATCAATGATATTTTGGATATTTCGAAACTGGAAGCAGGCAAGGTTGAGCTCGAAAATAAAGCCACTCGGCTTGACTGGATTATGTCGGATGCGGTTCAGTTTTTGGGGCCGAAGGCTCGGGAAAAAGGGCTGGACGTGCGTTGGCAGGCGGAAGAAAAAATTCCCGAAGTTATTGTGACCGACGCCACAAGGCTTCGGCAGGTTTTGTTTAATTTGGTAGGCAACGCAATCAAGTTTACTGAAAAAGGTACGGTCATTATTCGTGCTGAATATGTGCTCGCAGCTGGCGACGACCATATCCTTAAAATATCCGTCGTGGATTCCGGTATTGGGATTGCCGCAGAAGCGCAGCGCAGGCTGTTTCACAAATTCACGCAGGCCGATGCTTCCACCACGCGGCGGTTTGGTGGCACAGGACTTGGCCTGGCTATCTGTAAGCAGTTGAGCACTTTGTTGGGCGGCGAAATTGGCGTCAAAAGCGAAGAAGGCGAAGGATCAACCTTTTGGTTCACCTTCCGGTGCGGCGAAGGCACCTTGGCAGATCTTCCCAAGGACGCTGTGTTTGGTGAAAGGGAAGCGACCGCAGTTGCAGAGGCTTCGCGGGCACTTAATATCCTTGTAGCGGATGATAATCTTATCAACCAGCGTATCCTCACCAATATGCTCGGCAAGCTAGGCCATATTATCACAGCAGTGGGCAACGGCGCGGAAGCGTGCGGTAAGGTCGAGGAAACGACCTACGACCTTATTCTGATGGACGTGCATATGCCTGTGCTTGGGGGGATTGACGCGACCAAATGGATACGGGCCATGGATGGTGACCGTTCCAAAATTCCAATTGTTGGCTGTACCGCCGACGCTTTTCCCGAGCAAGTTGATCGTTTTAAGCAGGCAGGCATGGAAGATGTGGTGACTAAACCTATAAACCGTCGCCGCTTGTTAACCGCGATAAACGAAGTGATCGGCGACACTATCCATACTTTTGATGACACCGAAGGTGCGGGTAGCGGTCCGCCTCTCGTAGCTGAAGAAGAATGTAAATCAAAGGCCCCAACAGAGGTGGCCAAGAAGGAGAGCGCGGGATCGGCGGACCCGCTCGCCTCTTTGCTTGACGAGCTGGACCAACATTTATAGCCTGCTTACGGATGGCACCGGCGTGGCCAGCCCGTAATATCATTAGAAATGGAGACGATTTATGCGCGGACTGTTCCTTTTCGCAGCGGTAATCCTATTTGTGGGTGTGCCACCGAATGTGGCCGCGCAAGATACAGAATCGCATGACGCTGAAAATGTCGGCCAATCTGCGGCTGCCAAGCTATCTGCCTTGATAGAAGATGAACGCGCATTTCACTATCAGGAAAACCCCGGTACTGGACCTCGGTCAGCGCCAAAACCGCGAGCGCGGTCATTGCGGCGTGTCACTCCGGCTGATCAGGAACGCCGGCGTTTGGCGTTCGCTGAATTTAAAACACGGTTGAATCAAATTGACACGCAAGCACTTGACGAGGCAGGGCGCTTAAACAAAACCATGCTGGCTTTTAAGCTCGACAGCGATTTGCTGTTTCTGAAGCACCGCACCTGGCGGCTACCGCTCTTTAGCGACAGTGGCTTTCACACCTCACCAACGCGCCTGTGGCGGCGCATTAATTTCAAAAACACAGAGGACTATGAAGCTTATATAGAGCTGTTGGCGGATTTGCCTCGGTATTTGGCAGAACACACTGAAAATCTACGCCTTGGTATGTCTGAGGGCTTCACAATGCCACGGGTTGTACTTGAAGGCCTAATGCCCACTTTTGCTGCACAAATGGTAGGGATGCCCGAAGAAAGCAGCTTCTACAAACCATTTGTTAAGATGGCTGCAAATCTGACGGCAGAGGAAACTGCACCGCTTCGCGCTGCCGCTAAGCTAATTATTTTAGAGCAGGTTACTCCAGCGTACCGTGAACTCAATCGCTTTATGGAAAAAGAATATCTGCCAGCATCGCGCAGCTCTCTCGGCGCCAGCGAATTGTCTGGCGGCGCGGACTATTACGCAGCAATGGTAAATTATTATACCACGCTCGATATCAGCGCAGATGAAGTTCATGAGCTTGGACTGCGCGAGGTGGCTCGCATCAGAAGCGAAATGGAAAGCATAATTGAAGAAACTGGTTTCAAAGGAAGCTTTGCTGAGTTTTTGGTGTTTCTGCGTACTGATCAACAATTTTATGCCAAAAGCGAAAAGCAACTGCTGATGACGGCCAGTTATTTGGCCAAAAAAATCGATGGTCGACTGCCTCAGTTGTTCGGCAAGTTGCCACGGCAGCCATACGGCGTGGAGCCAGTGCCAGAGGCAATCGCGCCTAATTATACAACGGGTCGCTATATCGGTGCCCCGCTGGACGCACCGCGCGGCGGCTATTATTGGGTCAACAGCTATGGGCTGGATACCCGCCCGCTCTATGTGCTGCCTTCGCTGACACTCCACGAAGCGGTGCCAGGGCATCACTTGCAAATCGCCCTTGCTGCCGAGCTTGAAGATGTGCCTGAGTTTCGTCTGGCGCTTTACCCGCACGCTTTTGGTGAGGGCTGGGGGCTTTATGCCGAAAAACTGGGCATGGAAATTGGGCTCTATGAAACAGCATACGAGCAATTCGGCAGGTTAACTTATGAAATGTGGCGTGCGTGTCGGCTGGTTATTGATACAGGGGTTCATGCAAAAGGTTGGAGCCGCGACCGTGCCATTAAGTTGCTAGAAGAAAATTCAGCCCTTTCTAAGCATAATATCCGGGTGGAGGTGGACCGCTATATCGCCTGGCCTGGCCAGGCGCTCGCATATAAAATGGGTGAATTGAAAATTCTGGAACTTCGGGGCCGGGCGACGAAGGCGCTAGGGGCTACCTTCGACGTGAGAAAATTTCACGACCGGGTTCTGTCAGCCGGAGGAATACCGCTTTTTCTGCTTGAAGCGAGAATTGACAGTTGGATCGCCAGCGAATTGGCTCAAGGTGAAACTTCAGATTAGAAAAATATTTCTAAAAGCTAGATAAAATACCTGCGAAATTTCTTGAAAATTTCGAAATGCGTGTCATTTAAGAACCTGTTTCTTCGAGGAGGTTTTATGGCTGAATATACAGGTGCGCTTGCCGCAATTGGAAATACGCCACTTATCAAGCTTAAATATGCGTCAGAACTCACAGGGTGCACTATTTTAGGCAAGGCCGAATATGCAAATCCAGGAGGCTCGTTGAAAGATCGCCCAGCGCTCAATATTGTGGAAGACGCTGAGAAAAAGGGTCTGTTGGAGCCCGGCGGTTTAATCATCGAAGGAACGGCAGGTAATACAGGCATTGGGTTGGCAGTTGTCGCCAATGCCAAGGGGTATCGCACCTTGATTGTAATGCCTGAAACCCAGAGCCAGGAAAAAAAAGACACCCTCAAAATTATGGGTGTTGATTTGAAGCTTGTGCCGGCCGCGCCATATTCTAACCCCAATAATTTCCAGAAAGTTGCCAAAAGGCTTTCTGAAGAAATGGCGGCAACAGAACAGCATGGTGTGATTTGGGCCAATCAGTTTGACAATGTTGCCAATCGTGAAGCTCATTTGAAAACAACAGCACGAGAGATTTGGCAGCAAACGGACGGCAAGGTGGACGGCTTTGTTTCTGCGATTGGTTCCGGCGGATCGCTGGTGGGGACAGGCTTGGGCCTAAAGGAATTCAACAAAGATATTCAGATAGCACTCGCCGACCCGATGGGCGCAGCGATGTATAGTTATTTCAAAACGGGCGAATTAAAGTCTGAAGGGTCTTCTATAACCGAAGGTATCGGACAGGGCAGGGTCACGGCCAATGTTGAAGGAGCTCAAATAGATGAAGCCTTTCAAATTACCGACCAAGAAGCGCTAGCGCTGGCTTTTGATTTGCTCAAAAAAGAAGGGCTTTGCGTTGGGTCTTCTACCGGGATCAATGTGGCTGGTGCAATTCGTCTCGCCAAACAAATGGGCCCCGGCCACACCATCGTAACGCTGCTTTGCGATAGTGGTCTTCGTTACCAGTCCAAATTGTTTAACCCCGAGTTTTTGCGCAGCAAAGACCTGCCGGTACCCTCGTGGATGGAGCATTAACGCCCTAGCTCTTTGCGATTGGCAACCGGGTACGCTTCAAAACAGTTCTAAGTGCAAAGCTTGAATGAACCCGGTCAACGCCCGGCAGACGGGTAAGGATATTGTGGACGCGTTCATAGTCAGGCGCGTCACTTACCACCACACGGATCATATAATCCACATCTCCGCCCATAAGATAGCATTCCATAACCTCAGGAACCTTTGCAACGGCCGCTTCAAAAGCCCCTAATTTTTCTTCCTGTTGTTTTTCAAGGGAAACACGCACGAATACGGTGCCTGGTAATCCCACAGCGCCCGCATCCAGATGGGCGGCATAATGAGTAATAACCTCTTTTTCATGCAGGTTTTTAACCCGCCGCAGACAGGCCGATTCTGAAAGCGCAATTCGTTCGGCAAGCTCTACGTTGGAAAGCTTACCGTTTTTCTGCAATGCTTCCAAAATGGCATGATCAATGGCGTCTAGTTTTATCATTCGAATTTTCTTGCGCAAAAAACAGATTATAAGCAAATTTCATGCATATTCTAGAAGAAACTTCATGGCCTTCGCAAGGACATTCGAACGGCTTTTCGATAAATTCACCTTGGAACCGGCAACCTGTTTGCCGAAGGAATTTATCTTAAGACTCTCAGGGAGGTCATTATGCTGGTTGGCGTACCAAAAGAAATCAAGAACCGTGAATACCGTGTAGGCCTCACGCCAGCGTCGGTCCGCGAGCTGGTAGCAAATGGGCACAAGGTGATGGTTCAGCATAATGCTGGATATGAAATTGGCTTTTCAAATGAGATGTATCAGGCCGTAGGGGCAGAGATTATTGCCGAAGCGGCAGACATTTTTGCTGCGGCAGATATGATTGTGAAGGTTAAGGAACCCCAGGCTGTTGAGTGTGCGATGCTGCGCCCCGGTCAAATTCTCTATACATACCTGCATCTTGCTCCAGACCCTGAGCAAACGGAAGCATTGATCAAATCCGGCTGTATCGCCATAGCCTATGAGACAGTTACCGATGAATTTGGCGGCTTGCCGCTTTTGGCGCCTATGTCTGAAGTCGCAGGCCGAATGTCCATTCAGGCTGGTGCCCACGCGTTGGAAATGAGCCAGGGCGGTTGCGGCATGCTTCTGGGCGGCGTGCCGGGCGTTGGCCCCGCGAAGGTAACGATCATCGGCGGCGGTGTTGTGGGTACAAATGCAGCACGCATGGCCGTGGGTATGGGCGCAGAAGTTGTGATCCTTGATCGCTCATTGCGGCGCATGCAGCAGCTTGATGATATTTTCCAGGGCCGGGTTAAAACCGTTTATTCAACGCAAGATGCAGTAGAGGAACATGTGCTGGCGTCTGACCTTACGGTTGGGGCTGTGCTTATTCCGGGCGCAGCGGCTCCCAAGCTAGTGTCTCGTGACATGATATCCCGTATGAAGCGTGGTAGCGTTCTTGTGGACGTAGCGATTGACCAAGGCGGCTGCTTTGAAACATCAAAAGCCACCACACATGAAAACCCAACCTACATTGTGGACGAAGTGGTGCATTATTGCGTGGCAAATATGCCGGGCGGGGTGGCGCGCACCTCAACGCTGGCTCTGAATAACGCAACGCTCGGCTACGGGATCGCTATAGCAAATAAAGGCTGGAAAAAAGCGCTGGCTGAAGACAAGCATTTGCTGGAAGGCCTTAATGTTTGCGAAGGAATGGTTACCTATGAGGCTGTGGCCCGTGACCAAAAGCTTGAGTTTGTTCCTGCACTGGATGCTGTTGGCGCGTAACAGCAAAAGGTATAAGTTAGCCTGATGAATGATTTGCCACATATTGAGGTGCTGGCGCTCGGCGGAACCATTGCTATGACGCCGGTCACGCAACGGGGCGGCAAAAAAGCTGGCGCGGTGCCATCCCTTGATGCCGACGCTTTGATTGCAGCGGTGCCGTCCCTCGCCGATATTGCGAGTATCAGTGCGGCTACATTGGCGTCGGTACCAAGTGCAAATCTTTCTTTTGTCCAGATAGCCGAGCTTTGCGCACGGGTTGAGGCAGGCAATGCTGATGGGTATGTTGTTACGCAGGGTACAGACACGCTGGAAGAAACTGCTTTTTTGGCTAGTCTATTATATCAGGGCGAAAAACCGCTGATATTTACGGGCGCGATGCGCACGCCTGACCAGCTAAGTGCGGATGGACCATCCAACCTTTATAATGCTGTATTGACAGCCAGCGCAGCCCGTGGCGGGGTTTATGTGGTACTTAACGGCGATATCCACGATCCGTGGCATGTGTATAAATCGCATACTAGCGATGTTTCGTCGTTCACCTCAGGGGAGGTTGGTGCTGTTGGATATGTGGTGGAGGGCGCGGTTCATTTGCGGACACGCAATGCCCAGAAGCCTCTCGCGCCGTTAAGAGCCGAGAAAATGCCGCCGGTCGCACTATTGCAGGCGAACCTTGGCGCAGACACCATGTTGTTGGAGCATGTTTTGGCGGCGGGTTACAAGGGGCTGGTTATTGAGGCCTTTGGGGCAGGGCATTTATCAGAAAACTGGGGCGACTGTGCCGCTAAAATCGCAAAGGAAATTCCGGTCGTTTTATGCAGTCGCTGTCCTAACGGAACGGTGTTTGAAAGCACCTATGGATACCGCGGCGCGGAAATGGACCTGATCGAACGCGGCCTTATTGGCGCAGGGCAAATAAAAAGCAGGAAAGCCAGATTATTGCTTTCTGCATTGCTTGCTGATGATACCCAGCATTGGAAAGCGCGCTTTCTGGAAATTAAGGCAGGTTTTTAATTAGGCATAGGCCCCCGGGTCATGTGTGGATTTGAATGTCGTCAAGTTTGTCCAAGAGTGCAGTAAGCTGGTCTTTTTCTTCCATCGACAATTTTTCAAGAATTTTTTCTTCGTAACCCAGGGCAATGGGTACGATCTGCGCATAAATGGCTTGTCCCGATTCTGACAAGGCAAGGACTGACCGCCGTTTATCTTCTTGAGAGAAAATTCGTGTAAGCCGACCAGAATCCAATAGCCTTTTTACAGCGCGGGACACTGCCACCTTGTCCATCGCGGTTCTGTCGGCGACCTCGCTTGCGGAAAGGTCAGGTTCGTCACCCAGCACAGCCATAACCCGCCATTCGGCAAGAGTTAATTGGAACTTTTCCTCATACCCATCCGCAATTGCGCGGCTAATTTTGTTGGATAGAACGGAAAGTCGGTAGGGCAGAAAATCGCCCAAATACAGCAGTTGATCTGATGTTTTTTTCATATTTACCCCACGCTGCGCTTGCAACTAGTTTCTTTTGTAACTATTATTATTGCAAGCAAAATAACAGGCCCTCGATTGGTGTTCTGTTCTTTCATACATATGAGCGAAGGAGTTGTGAAGCATGTCGGATCTATTTGAAAACCCGATGGGCCTTTGTGGATTTGAATTTGTTGAGTTTTCCGCACCGGAAAAGGGCATAATTGAGCCGCTGTTTACGTCAATGGGTTTTACCGCTGTTGCCAAACATCGTTCCAAGGACGTGACATTGTGGCGTCAGGGCGACATTAATTTTATTGTAAATTATGAACCTGGCAGCCCGGCCGCATTTTATGCAGAGGAGCATGGGCCATCTGCGTGCGGCATGGCGTTTCGTGTGAAGGATGCGCACTTTGCTTATTCGCGGGCGATTGAGCTGGGCGCACAGCCTTTTGATACGCAAACCGGGCCAATGGAGCTTCGCTTGCCTGCGATCAAGGGAATTGGCGGTGCAGCACTTTATATGATCGACCGCTTTGAAGAGGGCAATACGATCTATGATATCGATTTTGAATGGTTTGAAGGCGTTGACCGTCACCCAGAGGGGTGCGGCTTTAAACTGATCGACCATCTTACCCATAATGTGTATCGCGGTCGCATGGCTTATTGGGCTAACTTCTATGAAAAGTTCTTTAATTTCAAAGAGATCAGATATTTCGATATTAAAGGTGAATACACTGGCCTGCTTTCAAAGGCCATGTCCGCCCCCGACGGGTTAATCCGTATTCCGCTCAATGAAGAATCGGGCAGCGGCAATGGTCAAATTGAAGAATTCTTGATGGCCTATAACGGCGAGGGCATCCAGCATATTGCCTTTTCTTGCGACAATCTCATTGAATGCTGGGACAGACTGAAGGCGCAGGGCGTGAAATTTATGACGGCCCCGCCTGACACATATTATGAGATGTTGGAAGAGCGTTTGCCTGGCCACGGCGAGCCTACGGCAGAATTCCAGGCACGCGGCATTTTGCTGGACGGCACAACAGATGGCGGTGAGCCTCGTCTTCTTTTGCAAATATTCTCCGAAACCGTTCTTGGGCCTGTATTTTTCGAATTTATTCAGCGCAAGCACGATGATGGTTTTGGCGAAGGCAATTTTAAAGCCTTGTTTGAAAGTATCGAACGCGACCAAATTGCCCGGGGTGTAATAAACACGGGCGAAGACGCGGCGTAAGCCATCTGTACGACACCTACCAACAAGCTTGTCAGGATATCGGGATATGGAACTGAAGCGAATTCATCATGTGGCCTACCGCTGCAAAGATGCCAAAGAGACGGTAGATTTTTACCAGAAACATATGGATATGGATTTTCAGCTGGCTATAGCTGAAGACCATGTGCCGTCAACCGGCGCGTATGACCCCTATATGCATTTGTTTCTGGATGCCGGAAACGGCAATGTGCTGGCTTTTTTTGAATTGCCTGAGCAGCCTGAGATGGGACGTGATGAAAAAACACCAGGCTGGGTTCAGCATATTGCCTTCGAGCTTGAAAGCGAGGCCGCGCTGATGCAGGCGAAAGAGAGCCTGGAAGCAGCAGGTATTGAGGTTCTGGGGCCAACAGACCACACCATATTCAAATCAATTTACTTTTTTGATCCGAATGGTCACCGGTTGGAATTGGCAGCAAACACAGCCAAACCCGGCATGCTGGAAGAACTAAAGCGTGTCGCACCTGAAATGCTAGAGGAATGGTCGCGGACAAAAAAAGCGCCAGACCACGCCGCATGGGTGCACGGGCGCGGCGAATTTAAGGGCTCCTAGGGGCGAGAAGATATGATCTGGCCTTTGTGAGTAGGCCGTACTTTAAGGGAAGATACACATGAAGCTAGCCTCTTTAAAAGCTGGTCGGGACGGCAAACTCATTGTCGTTTCTCAGGATTTGTCACGGATGACACCAGCCGCCGGCATTGCCCAGACAATGCAAGCGGCAATCGACGATTGGGACAGCGTTTTTCCGCGTTTGCGCGCGCTCTATGAAAGCCTGAACTCCGGCGCCGTTGCTGGTGAGCCCTTCGATCAGGCAGCGTGTGCATCGCCTCTGCCACGAGCTTACCAGTGGGCAGACGGTTCGGCCTATGTGAACCATGTCGAACTGGTGCGCAAAGCGCGCGGCGCTGAAATGCCATCGAGCTTCTGGACAGACCCGCTGATGTACCAGGGAGGTTCTGACACATTCCTTGGTCCACGAGACGACATTGCCTTTCCAACGACTGAAGGCTGGGGCGTGGACTTTGAGGCGGAAGTCGCTGTCATCACTGACGATGTTCCCCTCGGCACCGACGCGGGTGACGCCGGTTCCCATATTAAGCTTGTGATGCTGGTAAACGATGTTTCGTTGCGCGGCCTCATCCCGGCGGAACTGGGTAAAGGGTTTGGCTTTTTTCAGTCAAAACCTTCAAGTGCCTTCAGCCCTGTGTGCGTAACGCCGGATGAGCTTGGCGATGCGTGGGGCGACAGTGTGCTAAGCTTGCCGCTTGTCTCTACCTACAATGGGGAGAAATTTGGCGAACCCGATGCCGGTGTCGACATGACGTTTAATTTCAGCCAACTGGTTGCGCACGCAGCAAAAACCAGACCGCTGGGCGCTGGGGCGGTCATTGGTTCGGGGACCGTTTCAAACAAGCTCGACGGCGGTGCCGGGAAGCCAGTTGGTGAAGGCGGCGTCGGATACAGCTGTATTGCGGAAATCCGGATGATTGAAACCATCGAAAGCGGCGCGCCAAAAACCAATTTTATGGCTTTTGGCGATACAATTGCGATTGAGATGTTTGATGCTGGTGGTCAATCAATATTTGGCCGTATCGCGCAAACCGTGGTGAAGGGGTAACTTTTGCATGCGGAGGCTTTATGGATATTTCCGTTCTTCTGCCGCTTACAGGGTGCGTATTGCCTTGGGCCTGAAAGGCTTGGAATTTGAGTATGAGGCCGTAAACTTAGTGCCTGGTGTCAGCGAGCAGAAGTCGCCTGATTATCTGGAGATAAACCCCCAGGGCAGGGTACCCTTTTTCATCGACGACAATGTTTCAATTTCCCAGTCACCTGCAATTCTTGAGTATCTGGACGAGGCATACCCGGATGTACCGCTTTTGCCCACCGGAGTGGCAGCAAGGGCCCGCGTGCGCCAATTGGCCAGTTTGGTTGGCTGCGATATCCATCCGCTCAATAATCTATCCGTTTTAACGCGGCTTAAAGGCGAATTGGGCGCTGACGACGCAGCGGTGAATGATTGGTATCGCCACTGGATTAAAGAGGGATTTAAGGCTCTGGAGGCTTTGCTCTCAAAAAGTAGCGAAACCAGTGATTTCTGCCACGGCGACACACCAGGCATGGCCGATGTTTACCTGGTACCTCAAGTTTGGAATGCCCGACGTTTTGGAGTTTCCTTGGACGTATTTCCGACAATTGTGCGGATAGATGCCGCTTGCAACGCGCTGGAAGTTTTCAAAGCTGCTGCGCCGGAAAATCAGCCGGATACACCAACAGTATAGTAAGTTTACGATTAGTAACAGGAGACCAGAATGCTCATAACAACAAGGTTGGGACGCGAAGTAGAGGTTAACGCCGACTATACGGTCGATCAGAACTGGGAGCATTTTACAGCGGAAGAGCATGACCGGTGGGATAGGCTTTACGCGCGTCAAAACAAACTGTTGCCGGGGCTGGCCTGTGACGAGTTCATGACTGGTGTTGAAACATTGCAGCTTTCGCGCGGGGGTATCCCAAATTTTGAGCGGCTATCAGACCGGCTTGAAAAACTAACAGGTTGGCGTGTCGTAGCTGTGCCGGATTTAGTACCTGACGATGTATTTTTTGATCATTTGGCCAATCGGCGCTTTCCGGCCGGTAATTTCATACGCAGCGAGGAAAACCTCGACTATTTGCAGGAACCCGATGTGTTCCATGATGTATACGGGCATGTCCCATTATTGGCTGATCCTGTTTTCGCTGATTATATGGAAGCATACGGAAAAGGTGGCCAGCGAGCAGCTGGCCGCGGAGTGCTAACCAATTTGGCGCGGCTCTATTGGTACACTGTTGAATTTGGCTTGATCAAAACTGATAAAGGTATGCGCATTTATGGTGCGGGAATATTGAGTTCAAAATCCGAGAGCATTTTTAGCCTCAAGGACGCCAGTCCGCACAGAATTCATTTCGACCTGAAGCGGTTGATGCAAACCGACTACCGGATCGATGATTTTCAGCAAACATACTGGGTAATCAACGACTTTGATGAATTGCTTAAGGCCACTTACCAGGATTTTGGCCCGTTGTATGATGCGCTTGAAGCCGATGATACAGCCCATAAGCCGGATACGATCCTACCGAGCGACGTGCTTCATAACACCGGGACGCAAGCGTACGCCAATGCGGGTGGCAGGCTTGCCAAGGAAGCTTCTTAAGCGCGCTTCAGGGGTGGCACGGTGTGCGTCCCCTGGTACAATAAAGCCTCGGCAAATCAGTTCGCCGAGGCTCCAATGCTAACATTTTTGATTTTATTCTGCGGCGGCACCGATTTTGGCAGCATTGGCCGCATGAATAATATCTTCAGCCATTTCATTGGCGATAATGCCGGTTGGTCGGCCTTCGCTGTCACTGGCTGTGAATATTTTGGTCAGTGTTTCACCAATCCGCATTATCTTGTCATTTCGCGCCGCTGAATCCTGTTTTTCCCTGTAAACCTCTGATTCGACAGAGATAATACCTGCGGCGTTGATTACATAGTCTGGCGCGTAGAGGATGCCACGCTTACGCAGGTCTTCATCCTCAATACCTTCGCGTTCCAGCTGGTTATTGGCAGCGCCCGCGATAATCGAAGCTTTAATCTCGGGTATGGTTTTTGGGTTCAGACCGCCGCCTAGAGCGCACGGGGCGAACACATCTACGTCCGTCGCGTGAACGCCTTCCAGCGGAAGAACGGTTATATCGCCCAATGCTTTGGTGGCGGTAATGTTGGCGTCTACGATGTCCGTGACCGAAACCTTTGCGCCGGCAGACAATAGATGCTGCACCAGCGTCCGTCCCACATTGCCAACACCCTGTACAGCAACTGTTACGCCAGTCAGTTCATCTTTGCCGAGCTTATGCTTCACTGCGGCCTTTATGCCGATAAACACACCAAGCGCTGTATGGGGAGATGGGTCACCCGTACCAAACTCACCGTGCTCCAGGCCGCAAACAAACTTCGTAGTTTCGGATGCATGCTTCAGCATTGCTGGGCTGGTTCCTACGTCTTCAGCCGCATAATAGGTTCCACTTAGGCGGTCTACATGGCGTCCAAAGGCGCGCATAAGGTCGGCACTGCCTATCTTCTTCGGGTTGCCAATGATCACAGACTTCCCGCCACCTAGGCGAAGGCCCGCAAGCGCATTTTTGTATGACATGCCGCGCGAAAGCCGAAGAACGTCGTAAATCGCGTCTTCCTCGCCGCGCTGCACAGCGATATCGTGCGGTGCTACATTAATGTGCGCCGAAGTGTAATCCCAAAAGCGTGAGCCACCCGCTGCGGGCCCCAGAGCGGTTGAGTGAACGGCAATGATAGCTTTCAGTCCAGTTGCCTCATCAGCGCAGAACACCACTTGCTCGTGGTTTTTAAAACTGCGCGAATCAAATACAGGCATTCGGTATTCCTTCCAAAATAGTGCGCACGCCTCAGGCAATGCGGGCCTGACAATTGTGTCAGAAGGTGGCTGTTAGCCACATTCAAAGTTTCACTGATTATGGCACTTACCACAGGAAATGAGCTTACGAATAAACATTAATCCGCAATTGATTATTTGCCGTCTTGCGCGTTTTTTGAAATAAAAGAACTTAAGCCAGTAATTTTTGCCAACCGCACTTGGGTTCTGGCTCTAGGACGTTTCGTTAAACAGTTCACGGCCAATCAGCATCCGGCGGATTTCGTTTGTGCCTGCGCCAATCTCATAAAGCTTCGCGTCGCGCCACAAACGGCCAGCGGGATATTCGTTGATATAACCGTTGCCACCCAGGGCCTGTATTGTTTCGCCAGCCATTTTGGTCGCGTTTTCTGACGCATATAAAATACACGCCGCTGCGTCTTTTCGTGTGGTCTCTCCCCGGTCACAGGCAGCTGCCACAGCATAGACATAGGCGCGCGCAGAACCCCAGGCTGTATACATGTCGGCAACCTTGCCCTGCATCAGCTGAAATGTACCAATGGATTTACCAAATTGTTTGCGGTCGTGCACATAGGGAATCACTGTGTCGAGACAAGCCCGCATTATCCCCAGCGGGCCGCCTGACAGAACAACACGTTCATAGTCAAGGCCCGACATTAATATTTTCGCGCCGTCGCCTTCTTCGCCGACCAGATTTTCAAATGGAACTATGCAGTCTTCAAACACCAGTTCGCAGGTGTTTGATCCTCGCATGCCCAGTTTGTCCAGTTTTTGAGCAGTTGAAAAACCGACCATGTCTTTTTCTACCAAAAATGCAGACATGCCTTTGGAACCGGCATCCGGTGTTGTTTTCGCATAAACAAGCAGTACGTCAGCGTCGGGGCCGTTTGTGATCCACATTTTATTGCCGTTTAGCATATAGCCGTCGTTGCGTCGCTCTGCTTTAAGGCGCATGGAAACAACGTCGGAACCAGCTCCTGGTTCAGACATGGCCAGCGCACCCACAAATTCGCCGGATATTAATTTGGGCAAATATTTTGCTTTTTGTTCAGCGCTTGCATTTTTCGTAATTTGGTTGATGCAGAGGTTGGAATGTGCGCCGTAGCTTAGGCCAACTGCCGCCGACGCGCGGCTGATTTCTTCCATTGCGACCACATGGGCCAAATATCCCATGTTAGCGCCACCAAACTCTTCCGAGGCAGTGAGGCCGAGTAAACCCAATTCACCCATTTTTTGCCATAAGCCATCAGGAAACTTGTTGGTTTCGTCAGTCTCGGCAGCTAGAGGGGCTATTTCAGTATGTGCAAAGCGCGCAGTCATGTCGCGCAGCATCTCGATTTCATCGCTGTGATTGAATGTTAAATGTGGAAACTCAAACATGGGTCGTGTCCCTCATATATTGGTATGGGTTGTGTTATTGTTTTTCTTCGATTGTCAGTAGGACTGCGCCGTCATTAACCTGGGCCCCGGCTTCGAGGTTCAGCCCTGTCACGGTGCCGTCCTTTGGCGCGGTGATGGTTTGCTCCATCTTCATGGCTTCCATCACCAACACCGGTGCTCCTTTTTCAATGAAGTCACCGTTTTTCACTTTTACATCGAGAATTTTTCCGGGCATGGGTGCGATTATGGCACCGGGACCGTCCGTGTCGTTATCATCGCCGCCACTGCGGGCGTGGCGATTTAGCACCACAGTGCATTTGTCATGCACGATTGTGACTTGTGCATCGTCAACAGAATAGAAATGTCGTGTTCGTAGGCCGCCGTATGTTAGAGACAGTACGCGGCCATCGGCCTCGACATTTGTTGCGTTAAACGTTTCGCCCTCGATTGTCGCGACAAAATCATGACCAGTTTCAAGCATATCAACAGTTAGAAAATCGCCTTCACCAGTATCGAACCATAATTTTTCGCTGGCGGTTAAATTCAGTCTGAAATTGTCGGCCTGATGCCACGGGTCATTTGCAAAAACGCGATTTTGGCGGGATGCAACGATGGCAAAGGCGGCTAGGGCATAGTCGCGGCATGATGGTTTTTCGACTGCAAAAAGCTCAGCTTCGTGCTGCTCAATGAAACCCGTATGCACATCGCCTTTTTGGAATTGCGGATGCGACAGGATGCGCATCAGAAAGTCCCTGTTGGTAACAAGGCCGGTGACAGGTGTGTCTGCCACAAGGTTAGTAAGCGAAGAGATGGCCTGTTCGCGGTCTTCGCCCCACGCGATCAGCTTGCCTATCATCGGGTCATAGTGGATGCTTACGGTGTCCCCGGCGCGGACGCCCGCGTCGATGCGTCCACCCGCAACAGGTTCTGCAAACGGGTCAAAATGCCCGATTTCGCCAATCGACGGCATAAAGTCTTTTTGTGGATCTTCCGCATATAGCCGTACTTCCACCGCATGGCCTTGCAGGTGCGCTTCCAGTTGGTCTTGAGCTAGCGGTAGGGCTTTGCCTTCCGCAACCAGTATTTGCCATTCTACGAGATCCTGCCCGGTGATCATTTCTGTAACCGGGTGTTCGACCTGAAGCCGTGTATTCATTTCCATGAAATAGAAGGGGGCATTATCGAGGCCTGATGAGACATCGACAATAAACTCGACCGTACCGGCACCGACATAATTGATGGCCTCTGCCGCACGCACGGCTGCTTCCCCCATCGCGGCCCGCATCTCAATGCTCATGCCAGGGGCGGGGGCTTCTTCAACCACCTTTTGGTGGCGCCGCTGTAGCGAACAGTCGCGTTCAAATAAATGAACAACATTGCCGTCCGCGTCGCCAAACACCTGAATTTCTATGTGGCGGGGGGGTTCGATCAGTTTTTCAATGAGCAGCTTGCCGTTACCAAACGAGTTTTCGCCTTCCCGCCGCGCAGCTTCAATGGCGGCGGGCATTTCGCCGAGCTTGTAAACCTTGCGCATGCCCTTGCCGCCACCGCCTGCAACCGCTTTTATCAAGACGGGAAAGCCAATAAGCTCCGCTTGTTTGGCAAGCGTACCAGGCGCTTGATCGTCGCCGTGGTAACCTGGCACCACAGGAACATTTGCTTCTTCCATCAGGTGCTTAGCTGACCCTTTAAGCGCCATCGCACGCATGGAAGTTGCCGAAGGTCCAACGAAAATAATATCGTTTTCCGCACAAGCCTCTGAAAATTCAGGGTTTTCCGAAAGAAAACCATACCCTGGATGAATTGCGTCTGCGCCTGTCTGAATTGCTGCCGCAATAATTTTATCGGCGGCCAGGTAACTTTCGCTCACGGGCGCTGGCCCAATGTGGACGGCTTCATCAGCCATATCCACATGGAGGGCGGTTGCGTCGGCACCTGAAAAGACAGCGACAGTTTTAATGCCAAGGCGCTCGCAGGTTGCGATGACACGACATGCAATTTCGCCGCGATTTGCGATCAGAAGCTTGCGAATGCGGGTCATACGTCTGTGCTCCAATTGGGTTTACGCTTTTCGAGGAAAGCGGCAAGACCTTCGGTGCCTTCGGCACTGGTCCGGCGTTTTGCAATATGTTTTGCAGTGTCCTCGCGCAAAGTTTCTGTAATTTCTTTGTTGGCCACTGTAGCGATCAACCTTTTTGCTTCGGCCTGTGCTTGAGGGGCGCCTTCGAGCAGGTTTTTGATGATGATATGGGCCAGGCTAAAGGCTTCTTGCAGGGACGGTGCCGTTTCGTGCACCAGACCAATGCGCCGGGCTTCGTTCGCGGTAAGCCGTTCGGCGGTCAGAAAGTATCTGCGAGCGGCGCGTTCGCCGATGGCTGCGACCACATAGGGCGAAATAGTAGCCGGCGTCAGGCCAAGCTTCACTTCTGAAAGAGAAAATTTGGCACCGTCCACGGCAATAGCGATGTCGCAGCAGGCGACCAGGCCCACGCCGCCGCCAAAGGCAGCTCCGTTCACGATTGCAATCGTTGGCTTCGGGCAGCTGTTCACGCTCGCTAGCATTTCTGAGAGGCGAAGCGCATCGCGCATGTTTTCCTGTTCGCTATAGCCAGCGGCGGCTTTCATCCAGTTTAGGTCAGCTCCCGCTGAAAAGCTTTTGCCTGCGCCAGTGAGCACGACCGCCCGCACGCTATCATCCTCGCCGAGCTTTTTGAATGTGGTGTTCAGTTCCCAAATCAGATCATCGTTGAAAGCATTGTGAACTTCGGCACGAAACAGGGTAACGGTTGCGATACCGCGTTCGTCGATTTGAGTTTTAAGAGTATCAACCATACTGCGCCCCTACATTCTGAATATGCCGAACTTCGTCGGCTTAATGGGTGCATTCATGGATGCAGCAAGGCCAAGGCCCAGAACACGGCGCGTATCGGCCGGGTCAATCACGCCGTCATCCCACAAGCGTGCGCTGGCATAATAGGGGTGCCCTTGCTCCTCATACATGTCAGTGATTGGCTTACGGAATTCAGCCTCCTCGTCAGCACTCCATGTATCGCCGCGAGCTTCCATGCCGTCTCGCTTGACCGTTGCCAACACACCAGCGGCTTGTTCGCCGCCCATCACGCTGATGCGGGCGTTCGGCCACATCCAAAGGAAACGAGGGCTGTAAGCCCGGCCGCACATGCCGTAGTTGCCAGCGCCAAAGCTGCCACCGATCAGGATGGTGAATTTAGGTACATTGGCACAGGCGACGGCTGTGACCATTTTGGCACCGTCGCGTGCGATACCGCCATTTTCATATTTTTTTCCGACCATAAAGCCGGTTATATTTTGAAGGAAAACCAGCGGAATGCCGCGCTGGGCACAAAGTTCGACAAAATGTGCACCCTTTAGGGCGCTTTCTGAAAACAGCACGCCGTTGTTGGCAACAATCCCAACCGGATAGCCGTATATATGCGCAAAGCCGCAAACCAAGGTTTCGCCATATAACTTTTTGAATTCATCAAATTCACTGTCGTCAACAATACGGGCGATAATGTCGCGTACGTCATAGGGTTGACGGGTGTCTTTCGGTACCACGCCGTAAATCTCTGAAGCATTGAATCGAGGCTCTTTGGGTTCCTGACGTTTTACGGGGTTCGGTTTTACCCGGTTCAGGTTTGCAACCGTTTTCCGGGCCAAGTCGAGCGCGTGATAATCGTCTCTTGCCAGATGGTCCACTACGCCCGATACGCGGGCATGTACGTCGCCGCCGCCAAGCTCTTCAGCGCTGACAACCTCACCGGTAGCAGCTTTAACAAGTGGGGGGCCCGCTAGAAAAATTGTAGCTTGATCCTGAACAATGATGCTTTCATCAGCCATTGCTGGCACGTATGCACCGCCTGCTGTGCAGCTACCCATAACGACGGCAATTTGCGGTATGCCTTCCGACGACATGTTTGCCTGATTGTAAAAGATCCGGCCAAAATGGTCACGGTCAGGGAAAACGTCATCCTGGTTTGGTAGGTTCGCGCCGCCACTGTCCACGAGATAAACGCACGGCAGATTGTTTTCAGCAGCTATTTCTTGAGCTCGCAGATGTTTTTTAACGGTAGCCGGATAATATGTGCCGCCCTTGACGGTGGCATCATTGCAAACCACCAGGCATTCTTGGCCCGCGATGAGGCCAATGCCGGTTATTACGCCAGCAGCCGGGATCTCGGCATCATACATGCCATAAGCTGCAAGTTGCGAAAGCTCAAGGAATGGGGAGCCTGGGTCTAGCAAAGCGCTTACGCGGTCACGGGGCAATAGTTTGCCGCGCGCCAAATGTTTTTCGCGAGACCTTGCCGGGCCACCTTCAGTTATTGTTGTTATTTTGTCTTTCAGGTCGTCGACCAATGCCTGCATGTGATCTGCGTTCGCAGCAAATGCGTCGCTGCCCACAACCACGCTGGATTGAAGAATCGCCATAAATTCAGTCTCTTAATAGTTGGTTATAGCGTGCTCGTTCCGTTTGCCCCAACGGTCACACCGGTCCATCACTGCTGGCAATTTACTGCAGTTGGTGCTATTGGTAAAATTGATGATGAAAATAAAATTGATAGATGATGTCTATGATGGACTTATATTTAATTCGCTATTTTCTCGCAGTTGTTGAAACCGGTAGTTTTACCCGTGCGGCTGATCGGGTCTTTGTCACCCAGCCAACTTTGTCCGCGGGGATCAAAAAGCTTGAAGGACAAGTGGGGCAGGCGCTTTTTGAACGTACGAACAGACGTGTTTTCCTGACAGATGCCGGAACGCGGTTCTTACCCCGTGCTAAGGCGATTTTGCATGAATGTAATCTGGCTGTGCAATCGCTTGAGGAAGCCAACACCACGCCCTTGTTGCGCTTAGGGGTGCTCACCACCTTGCCTAACCGGGCAGTTGGTGAGCTGTTGGCAGGGTTTCGCAATGATAACCCAAAGGTAACTATCGAGATTATTGATGGCACCGAACAGGAACTGGCAAATAGACTGGATGACAGAAGCCTGGATTATGTCTTATCGCTTTATCGCGGGGAGGTTGAAGACAGGGCGTTGACACTGAAATCAGAGAATTATCGCTTTATTCTGCCAAAGGATCATGCATTAGCCGGGCGTGCAAGCCTGTCAGCGGCTGACCTTGGCGAAGAATATATGATTGTCAGAAGCCGGTGTGAGGTTTTGTCGGAAACCAGCCGATATTTCACGGACCGAAACATCCGTCCTCGCCTGGTTTACCGTACACCAAATGATAGCCGGGCAGTTGCGATGGTGGCGGCAGGCTTGGGTGGTACCGTTGTGCCAACTAGTCTGGTAGACGACCGAGTGAGCGCATCAAAGCTAGCGGGGTTTGATTATAAGCGCCAGCTCGCGCTTTTCCGGCCAGCTTATGATATGCCGGCGGTGGCTGCGGAGGCAGGTGCAAAATTTGAGGCTCATGTGGCGAAAGCGTGGGGCTCGGAAGAGAGTATAAGGCGAAAAAACAAAGTGGCTTAACCGCCAACTAAGTCTATAGTTTAAATGTGGGTTTGGCCGTCACGTAAATGTGATGGCATTTTGCAGCTGTTATGCATTACAGAAGCCTCAATTTTTCGGCTGCATGAAGGGAAAATAAGTGGCTTTGGGCAGAATGATACTGGGTTTGGTGCTAATGGCGCTGGTTGTTATCTCAGGGTGGCTTTTCTTTACCAAGGATGACCAAACCGGTCGACGTGGCCGTGGTGCCAGTGTGGTTTCTATCGTTAGCGACCCCGTTAGTATGCGGTCGTTTTCTGACATTGTAGAAGCGCTGGGCACAGCGCGAGCAGACGAATCTGTGGTATTGACATCGCGTGTGTCTGATACCGTTAGCAAGGTTGGCTTTCATGATGGTCAGATTGTTAAAAAAGGCGACTTGCTGATCGAGCTTGAGAGCACCGAAGAAGAGGCTCAGCATCAGGAAGCCTCCGCCAATTTGCGGGAGGCTGAAAGCCAATATGCCCGTATCGCCGATTTGGTGCAACGCGGCAACGCATCAACAGCCAACCTAGATGCGCAAAAACGCCGGGTTGATGAAGCCCGCTTCCGCATGGAGGCAGCGAAGGCCCGGCTCGCTGACAGGCGTATCATTGCACCTTTTGATGGGCTGTTGGGTTTGCGGCAGGTCAGCGAAGGCTCGTTTCTATCGTCCAATACTGTAATAACAACAATCGACGCAATTGATGTGATCAAGCTTGATTTCGCTGTGCCGGAACGCTTCATTGCAACTCTTGCCGCAGGGCAAAAAGTGGAAGCCAGCGTTGAGGCGTACCCCGGTAGGCTTTTCAAAGGGGTTGTCACCACAGTAGACAGCCGAATTGATCCGGCTACCAGAACAGTTGTTGTGCGTGCGGAAATCATGAATGAAGACAGGGCTTTGCGCCCCGGCCTATTGATGCGGGTTGAAGTGATTAGCCGCAATTGGACCGCGCTTGCTGTTGCTGAGGAAGCGGTGGTGCCAACGGGCGGTAAAACATACGTGTTTGTGGTGGCTGATGGCACGGCTGAGCGCCGTGAGGTCAAGCTGGGGCTCAGGCGACCCGGTTATGTTGAGGTGCTTGAAGGCCTTAAGGACGGTGAGCGCATTGTGGTGGAAGGCACTTTTAGGCTTGGACGCAAGGGCGTGAAAGTACGTGAAGTTGGTGAGAACACATCAGCTCCACAGAAAAACCGGGCAGGCCGAAAAGGAAAGGGTGACCAATGATCCTTTCAGATATATCTGTTAAAAGGCCAGTTTTTGCCACAGTTATCAGCCTTTTGCTGATCGCTTTTGGGCTGATTTCTTTTGGTGACCTACCAGTACGTGAATTACCCGACGTAGACCCGCCTGTTGTGAATGTTCAGACCAATTATCCTGGTGCAAATGCGGCTGTAATTGAAACCCGCGTAACCCAAATTATTGAAAGTGCTATCGCAGGTGTTCCGGGTATTAAAACCATCGAAAGCTCAAGCCGAGATGGGCGCTCTGATATCACCATTGAATTTTTGCTGTCCCGTAATATTGATGCTGCTGCTAATGACGTGCGAGACCGGGTAAGCCGTGTTGTAAACCGCTTGCCCGATGAGGTAGACCCACCGGAAATAGCCAAAACGGACAGCGATACTCGCCCGATCCTGTGGTTTAATCTCACCAGCCCTGTGATGGATATTCTGCAACTTACGGACTATGCCGAACGCAATATTGTCGACCGGCTATCGGTGGTTGACGGTGTGTCAGGCGTGCGTATTGGTGGGCAGCAGCGATATGCGATCCGGGTTCATCTGGACAGGCAAGCTATGGCTGCACGCCAGATAACGGTGATAGACATTGAAAACGCTATGCGGCGTGAGAATGTGGAATTACCCGCAGGCAAGATCGAATCTATCCACCGGGATACGATTGTACGCCTTAACCGCGAATATGCGGAGCCGGAAGATTTCACCAGCATGGTGATCCGTGAAGGCAACGAGGGTGAATTTGTTCGGCTTGGAGATGTGGCGCGGATTGAACGCGGCGCAGAGCGCGCTCGGCGGTTTTTCCGCGGCAATGGTATTCCTGTGATTGGTCTTGGCGTGATCAAACAGTCAAAAGGCAACACGCTCTCCGTGGCAAACGGCGTGAAAGCGGAGCTGGAACACATCCGCGCCACCCTTCCTGAAAGCATGGAAATAGTGGTTGCCTATGATACTTCGGTCTTTATCGATTCAGCCATTCGAGAAGTATACCGCACGCTTGCAATCGCCATGGGGCTCGTGGTGCTGGTGCTCTATCTGTTCCTTGGGAATGTTAAAACAGTGCTGGTGCCTGCCGTCACCGTTCCTGTGTGCATCACAGCCAGTTTCTGGGTGCTGTCGATAGCTGGGGTTTCGATCAACCTAATCACTCTTTTGGGCTTGGTGATGGCGATTGGTCTTGTGGTTGACGACGCCATTGTAGTGCTGGAAAATATTTACCGCCGGGTAGATGAAGGCGAACCGGGCCTTGTGGCCGCATACCGGGGTGCCAAACAGGTTGGCTTTGCTGTAATTGCCACTACGCTGGTGTTGATTGGTGTTTTTGTGCCGATCATGTTCCTGACAGGGAACGTTGGACGACTGTTTGGCGAACTGGCCATCACGATGACCGCAGCTGTGGCCTTTTCAAGCCTGATTGCGCTCACGCTTTCACCGATGATGTGTAGTAAACTGGTACGTCGCCGAAATAAAAAACCGGCCTTTGCGCAAAAACTGGATGAAGGTTTCAAGCGAATACAGGAAGGGTATGGCAGGCTTCTTGAGGTGTGCCTTGCAAACAAAGCAATCGTGGTTTTGTGTTTTCTCACCTGTTTTTCACTGATTTATGGCCTTCAGGCGCGCATCCCGCAGGAACTGGCTCCCGTGGAAGACAGGTCAAACTTCTTTATGCGCATTCAGCCGCCTGAAGGGGCGAGCTTTGATTATGTGGAAAAGCAGGCCTCAAAACTGGAAAGCCAGCTCTTACCATTGTTGGACGAAGGGGAAGTGCAGCGTTTTCTTATCCGGGTGGATACTTCAGGTGGTTTTGGCTTTATTATTCTTAAACCCTGGGAAGAGCGTGAGCGTTCGGCGGGGGAAATACTGCGTGAAATACGACCGAAAATTATTAGTAATGTACCCGGTTTACGGGCGGTGCCACGTCAATCTTCCGGCCTAACCCGCCGTAGTGGTAATTCAGAGGCCTTTCAGCTTGTGATCGGTGGCACCACTTATGAAGAATTGGGGCGCTTTAAAACAATTATGCTGGAAGAATTGGCTGCCTACAAAGGCCTTTTGAATGTGGACGGGGATTACCGCGAGACCCAGCCTCAGTTTAAGGTGCGCATTGACCGCGAGCGAGCGGCTGATATGGGTGTTTCTATCCAATCAATAGGCCGCACACTGGAAACCATGATGGGCGGCAGGCGCGTGACCACCTTTGTGGATGACGGCGAAGAATATGATGTGATTTTGCAGGCGCAGCGTAGCGACCGGCAGCAGCCACTGGATATGGAAAATATCCATGTGGCCTCAGGCCGTACAGGTGCGCTTATTCCCCTCTCAAACCTTGTTCGTGTTGTGGAGGCATCAGGCGCAGGCACCTTGCGGCGCTTTAACCGGGTGCGGGCGCTGACAATATCGGGCAGTGTAGCGCCGGGCTATACGCTTGGCGAAGTAACCGAGCATGTAGAACAGCTAGTGGTGGATGTGTTGCCTGATGTTTCCGGCATTGATTATAAAGGCGCCACACGCGAGTATAAAGAAGCTGGCGGCGATATTTACTTTGTTTTTGTGTTGGCTTTGGTGGTTGTTTTCCTTGTGCTGGCTGCGCAGTTCGAAAGTTTCATTCATCCGTTTATCATTATGCTGACAGTGCCACTCGCGGTGCTCGGAGGGCTTTTGGGGCTGTATTTGGCGGGCAGTACGCTGAATATTTACAGCCAGCTGGGGCTGATTATGCTGATTGGGCTGGCAGCCAAAAATGGCATTTTGATTGTTGAGTTTGCCAATCAGATGCGGGACGAAGGCAAAAGCGTGCGGGTTGCTTTGCTAGAGGCCAGTAAAACCCGGCTTCGTCCGATCATGATGACCGGGCTTTCTACTGCGATGGGCGCGGTACCCTTGATGATGGCAGCGGGGGCTGGAAGTGCCAGCCGTATGACAATTGGCGTGACGGTCTTTTCAGGCGTGATTGTTGCCACATTCTTCACGCTTTTCATCATACCGGTTTTTTACGACACATTGGCGAAATTCACCAAGTCACCGAACCATATTGCGGATGAGTTGGCCAATTTCGAAGCCGAGGAAGATGGTGGTGTTGCTGCAGAGTAAGCAGATGCCGCCAATGCCTTTGGCACGTGCTAGCAAGAATTGGGTGATGAGCAAGAGCATATAGTTCTGTGCGCGCCGCCGCTTTCAGACAGACGGTAATAAACAAAACCACCGGGTTTGGACCCGGTGGTTTTTATCCTTAAAGGCGGTTGCAGCGATAAGGGTCTAGGTGTCAGCGAAGCGCGTCAGGTGATAATCTGTATCGCCGAACAGGGTTTCGTTCACCAGCATGCGTTTGACGTAAGCACCGAGGGCGTATTCATCAGTCATGCCGATGCCGCCGTGCATTTGAAGCGCGTCCTGGCCAAAATGCCTCGACGCAGCCCCAATTTTTGCTTTGGCAGCCGAAACAGCACGAGCGCGGCTTGATACATCATCACTTCTGGCCTCAACTGCGGCTTCCATCGCTATCGACTTCATCTGTTCATATTCCACCAGCAAATCTACCATACGGTGTGCAAGTACCTGAAATTTACCAATGGGGCGCCCAAATTGGGTGCGCGTGCGCAGGTATTCTTGTGTAAGGTCCCTTACTTCCTGGGCCGCACCAATAGTGTCAGCACACAGCGCGGCCGCAGCTCGGTCAACCGCTGCTTCAATGATTTCGCTAGCGCCGCCCGCTGTACCCAGCAATACAGCCTCAGCACCGTCTAGCAGTATATCAGCCGCACCTCGGCCATCCAACAGAGGGTATTTTCTTAAGGAAACGCCGTCTGCATCGGCCGGTAGCAAAAATAACGTCGGGCCATTCAGGTCCGCAGATACAATCAAATGGTCGGCTGTATCTGCGCCCAGCACAACCGCTTTATGGCCTGTAAGATTATACTTATCGCCGTTTGCGACCGCGCTTGTGTTGGAAGCGAGAGGATTATGGCGCTCACCTGGCTCGTAAAAGCCAGCAGCATATTTGCTTTCGCCTGTGGCAATGGCATCCAGCTTTTCATTGTCGCCAGTCGCTTCAAAAACATAGGCTGCTATCACCACGTTACTAACGTAAGGTTCGGGCACCAGTCGCTTACCCAGCTCAGTGCACACCAGCATCACATCGACATGGTCGCCGTCAAATCCACCAGCACTCTCCGGCAATGGCATTGCCATAATGCCCAGCTCGGCAAGACCTTGCCAAAGCTCGGGAGCGTGGGTTGCCTTCGCTTCCAGCTGTTCGCGATAATCTTCAAAAGTGTAGTTTTTGGCTAGAGTGCGTTCGAGTGATTGCACCAGCATTTTCTGTTCTTCAGAATAATCGAAATTCATTGTAGTTCCTTAAACATATTCCAGTGGTGCGATATTAAAATCCGAGAACCATCTTTGAGATTATGGTTCGCTGTATTTCGTTTGAACCTCCAAAAATGGAGATTTTGCGGGTGTTCAAATATACGGGCGCAGATGTTGCGTTAGTAAGGGTTCCGATTAGCTCGTCGTTCCAGCTGGCATCGCCCGCATGGGGCTGAAACGGCAATGCATACAGACCAGAGGCTTCCATTTTAAGCTCATAGATGCGCTGAGCAACTTCGCTACCCCGAATTTTTAGCATGGACGAAACCGGGCCGGGGTCCATACCGCGCCCAGTTTCAACCAGCATGCGCTTGTTGGTTATATCGAGAGCACGTAATTCAATTTCGATTTCAGCGATTTTGTTTTTGAATGAAGCATCTTCAATTAGTGGCTTGCCATTCTTTTTTTCTGCCGTAGCAAGGCGTCTCAGCCCTTCCATTTCGTTCTTGGAAGCCCCAATGCCGGCGATACCAATGCGTTCGTTCTGCAGCAGGAATTTCGCGTAATTCCACCCTTTGTTTTCTTCTCCTACGAGATACTCAGCGGGAATGCGTACGTCAGTGAACCATACCTCATTCACTTCATGACCGCCGTCTAGCATGATAATCGGTCGAACTTCGACACCTTCTGCGTCCATTGGAACCATGACAAAGCTGATGCCCGTTTGTGGCTTCGCGGCTTTAGGGTCGGTGCGTACGAGGCAGAAAATCCAGTCTGCGTGCTGACCAAGGGTTGTCCAGGTTTTCTGGCCGTTAATGACATATTCGTCGCCGTCGCGCACAGCGGCGCACTTTAAACTGGCAAGGTCTGAACCGGCACCGGGCTCGGAGAAGCCCTGACACCACCAGTCGCTACCGTCCTGAATGCCGGGCAGGAAGCGCTTTTTCTGTTCGTCGTTGCCAAAAGCTATAAGGACGGGGCCTAGCATGGATACGCTGAAAGGCAAGACGCGCGGTGCACCGTGCGCATGACATTCTTCATCAAAAATCGCATATTCAATTGGGCTCCAGCCAGTGCCGCCGTGCTCAAGTGGCCAAAGCGGTGTGGACCAGCCTTGTTGCGCCAAAATGCCGTGCCAGCGCTTATATTGTTCCTTGTTCAGGTGGCCTTTGGCACGTGTGACGTTACGGATATCATCGGGCAGATTTTCTTTGAGGAATGCGCGAGCAGCATCCCTGAACGCTGTTTGCTCTGCGGTGAGGCTGAAATCCATGGTCATCTCCAACATAAAATAGGGCGTTTGCACCGTTATGTAGGTGGCAGTATAGGCTTGTCCACTAGTTTTAATGAAGAACATTATAAATAATATATTCGACCGAATTTATTGCAGAAATAGAATAACCGAAGGGCCTTGAGTTCCGTAACGTCACTTCTTGGTAACTTGTTCACTTTCAATAAGTTACTCAAAGTAATTTATGTTGAATTTGTGCTATACAAGCTTATGTTACACTGTGAATCAGATATCTGAGCAGGGGAACATCCATGAGCATCAGTTTTAAAGTTAACGGACAGGCCGTTGATATCGACGATGAGGGTGAAATGCCGCTTTTGTGGGCAATACGCGACGAACTCAAATTGACGGGCACCAAATTTGGCTGTGGTATCGGGTCCTGCGGGGCTTGCACGGTGACTATCGACGGCGAACCAATACGGAGCTGTATCACCCCAGTTGAGCTGGTGGCGGGTAAAGACGTTACGACCATAGAAGGGTTGGCCCCTGCAGCGGAGCCTACAGCAGTGCAAGCCGCGTGGATCGCAGAGCAAGTTCCTCAGTGCGGCTATTGTCAGTCGGGCATGATTATGGCGGCCACGGCGCTTCTGGCCTCCAATAGTGATCCGTCGGATGAAGACATTGATGTGGCCATGACAAATATCTGTCGTTGCGGCAGCTATCCGCGCATTCGAAAAGCGATTAAAAATGCAGCGACCGCGACCAGGGAGATGGTCAATGGGTAAGGTTTCCAGACGTGGCTTTATGATTGGTGGTGCAGCAGTCGGCGGCACCATGGCGCTTGGTGTAGGTTTCTTATCGACAGTTGATACTGACGGCCTCGACCCTTCCGTTGGCGAAGGAGGTTCTGTAAATTTGAACGCCTGGCTGACAATTCACAAAGACGGTCGAATTGTATTTTCTATTCCGCGCAACGAAATGGGGCAGGGTGTATTTACTTCACTTCCCATGTTGATCGCCGAAGAATTGGAAGTTGATCTAAATAGCCCTGACGTTTCTGTCGAACATCCAACCGAAAACCTGCCCGTATATGCAAATTTTGTTTTGGCACTGAGAAAACGGCCGGAAAATATAGAGGGCGTGGGTGATTGGCTGGGCAAAAAGGTGTTTGGCCTTGTGCCTTTTATTGCGACCGGTGGCAGCAGTAGCATTGTGGACGCATACACGCCCCTTAGGCGTGCCGGTGCGATCGCACGGGAAATGCTGATATCAGCCGCAGCCAAAGGCTGGAAAGCAAAGAAAAGCGATTGTTATGCAGAAAATGGACGGATAACCCATAGGCCTACAGGTCGGGCGTTGGCATATGGTGAACTCGCCGAGGCAGCGGCAAGGGAGAAACCCTCTAAAAACCCAAAGATGAAACTGGCGTCTGATTTCAAGTTGATCGGTACACCGCAGAGACGACTCGATATTCCAGCGAAAACACGGGGCGAAGCCAAATTCGGCATCGATACGCTCGTCGAGGGGATGCTCTATGCTTATGTGCTGCAAAGCCCGGTTTTTGGAGGCACGGTTGTTTCTGTTGACGACACCGAGGCTCGTAAAGTTAAAGGCTATCGAAAAACAGTGAATATGGGTGATGGTGTCGCCGTGATCGCTGAAAACACCTATTACGCCAAGAAGGCCATTAGTCTTTTGGAGGTTGAGTTTGATAACCGAGGCAATGAAAAGCTCAATAGTGACGCAATTAGTTCGATGCTGCATTCGGCCTTAGAAAATGGCGAAACCCATGTCTTTTCTCAAACCAAGGATTTTGACACGGAGATTGAAGCGGGCAAAGCATTTGAAGCGACTTATGAGGTTCCGTACCTGGCGCATGCATGTATGGAGCCGATGAATGCCACCGCAATTATCAGAGACGGACACGCTGAGATTTGGACGTCCACTCAGACGCCGCTAAGTATGAAATGGGGTGCAGATAGAGCAATAGACGGCATTAAGAGTGTGGTTGGGCACACATGCTTGTCTGGAGGTGGCTTTGGCCGCCGGGCGGAAGGCGATATGGTTGTTCACGCAGTAAAAGTGGCGGCGGCTGTCCCCGGGATTCCAGTGAAAACGATTTGGTCGCGTGAAGAGGATATTCAGCACGATATGTATCGCCCTGCGGTTGCCGCTAAAATAAGAGCGGCTGTTGGCGACGATGGGAAGCCGCTGGCGATTGACTATAAGATAGCTCTTCAATCTGTTGGCCTCAGTTTCAGTCGAAGGAACATGCCAATGGAAGACGGCGGTCTTACTGATCCTGGTAGCGTCGAGGGCGCAGAGGGCATGCCGTATGCAATTCCTGCAAAACGCATATCCAACGCAAACATTGATATTCCAGTACCGGTAGGTAACTGGCGCAGCGTCGGGCATTCTTTCAACAGCTTCTTCGTAGAAAGTTTCATTGATGAACTGGCCGCTGAGGGCGGTCTTGACCCGCTCATGTACCGTATGGGTTTGGTTGCCGGGCACAAGCGCATGGCACCGCTGGTTGAAAAGTTAGCTGAATTAGCCCGTTGGGGTGGGCCTGTGGGCGAGGGCAAGGGCCGAGGTATTGCGCTTCATCCTTCGTTCCGCTCTTTTGCAGGCCAGGTTGTGGACATCAGCCTAAATGAAGAAGGTGCGGTTAAAATAGACCGCGTGCTCTGCGTTATTGATTGTGGCCAGGTTGTCAATCCTGACACGGTCGTGGCACAGATGGAAAGTGGCATAATATATGGTTTAACAGCCGCTATGTACGGGGAGGTAACACTGGAGGAAGGACGTGTCGTTCAGTCCAATTTCCCGGATTACCAAATGCTGCAAATGCACCAAACGCCGGAAATCGAGGTATATATCATGAAAAATGGTGAGTTACCTGGCGGGGTCGGTGAACCCGGTACACCGCCTGTTTTCCCAGCACTGGCCAACGCTTACTTTGATTTGACAGGCGATCGCTTGCGTTCGATGCCACTAGTTAAACACGGTGTCGAGTTTGCTTAACCGGGCCGCTGAGGAAATGCCTGTGCAATTTGGGGAAATTATTAGAGACACCAAAGCGTATATTAGACCGTTAGGTATGGCCTTCGGCATGTTTTGGTCCAACTATATCAGATCGCTGCATTCGGCTTCAGGTTGGTTGACTGGCAGAATAACCGTAACTTTGGTGCCTTTACCTATTTCGCTTTCGAAAAAGAACTCGCCATTATGTTGTTTAACGAGGTCCTGAACCAAAGTAAGACCAAGCCCAGTGCCTTCCTCGCGCTGCTTTGCCAGCGCGCTGCTTGCCGCTTTGCCAAACCGGCGCAAAACTGTCTCCAGCTCTTTTTCAGGAATGCCGACGCCTTCATCTTCAACGATGAAGCTTACTTTATCATCTGAGATTTTTTCGGCTCTAAAGCGCACGATACCGGGTGGTTCTGTGAACTTTATCGCATTGGTCAGAAGGTTCAGGATAATTTGTTTTAGCCGTGTCGCGTCTGCCTCCATCCATATGTCTTCGCCGTAATTATCGTGCAAGACTGGAACAAATCGACCGGTGGCCCTTACATTCACCATCTGGTGGCATTCGTGCATCAGCTTATCCACAGAAAGCTCCTGGAAGCGCATTTCCATTTCGCCCGCTTCGATGCGAGAGACATCAAGAATGTCATTAATAATGTCCAGAAGATGGGTGCCGGACGCGTGAATATCCTCGGCATAACCACAATATTTTTCGCCAATGCCTTCCGCTAGTTCATCATTTTTGACGATTGAGGAAAACCCTATGATTGCGTTAAGCGGTGTACGCAATTCGTGGCTCATATTTGAAAGAAATTCAGATTTCGCTTTGTTGGCGATTTCAGCTTCGTCTCTTGCGGCAACAGCCTCTTCATTGGCTACAGATAAATCGCGGGTTCTAATCGCTATTTCCGATTCTAGTTCTACCTGGCGGGATTGTACTTTTCGTGCCACTGGACTGAGGATAAAATAGGCCATGGCCAGCCCTACAAGTAGTGCGAGTGCTGATGCGCTCGCTGCCCCAGCTAAGTCATCCAAAAGGTCACCGGTCAATCGTTCGCGAGGGTAGGCTGTAATTATCGTGCCAATCTTCTCGCCGGAGAAGTCGACTAGCGGCAAAGAACTATATAGATAAACTTCATTATCAATTGAGACCTGCCCAGCAGGATTGGGTTGCTGCTCGGTCGCGGCCAGATCAAGGGCATGGCGCATTTGACCACCCGATATTTCGCTGCCAATTTCGACATACTCCTCATGGTCGTTCCAGTTGGCAGGATATCCAAAAATGCCTTTGCCTTCGGTCCAGTCGGTTCGGTTCAGGAACTTTTTTTCCACCAGAATCAGCAAGGAAATGTTGAGTTGGTGGGCAGCAGTTTGCCAAATGTCGTCCAGTTCACGGCCCAATTCCACAAATCCACGCAATTCTTGCCCGCTGTATAGAGGTTTTACGACGCGAAAAGTGAGAGAGCCCAATCGGCCTAGCTCTACACCGGCAGAAATTTCGCCAGACTGTTGCGCAACCAGAGTTGTGGGCCTGTTGATAATATCACCATTTCGACCAGGCGCATGCATACGGATAATATTTTGTCGGTCGGCAGTGCTAAAATAGAAATGTGAAACTGAAAGGCGCTGGTTTAAATTTGCATAATCAACCGAAAAATTGCTTTGGAAAAACGGTTTGTTTTTGAGGGTAAAGCTGTGGGCCACGCGGCTCGGATGTGTAAGCAGTGTTAGGCTTGTGGAAAAAGCATTCCGGTAACTGGTTAGTTCACGCTGATAAATCTGGGTAAATTGCTGTCTAATTTCGTTTTGCTCGGTTTCTCGTATTTCCTGCAGATTGAAATAAGTTGCTATCAGTACCGATAGCCAGGAGATCAAATAAACAGCTACAAACGATAGCAGTACTTTTGTCGTAAAGTTTTTAAAGCCAAAGGTTGATACCATCTGGCGCTCCAATACTGACGTAGGTGATAACGACATCAGATGGCAGTGTAGCGAGTTAGAGTAAATGATTTCTTTACGCTGAATTACACTTGGAAAAATCGTGTTTTGGCTGGTCAAAATAATTAGTGGCCCTAGGTACTTGAGCATACTGTATTGAATATTTCGTCCTGCTTAACCTGAGAGGGGTTTTACGATGATCGTTAGTAGAGAAAACCACGGAAGTATAGCTGTTTTGACGATAGACAACCCACCGGTTAATGCGCTGTCTCACGCGGTTCGGGAAGGGCTGTCATATCATATGAGGGCTTTGGCGACTGACGACACTGTGAAAGCAATCGTGCTTGCTTGCGCTGGCCGCACCTTCATCGCCGGTGCAGATATTCGTGAATTTGGCAGTCCGCCAAAAACACCGCATTTAGGCGAGGTTGTGGATCAGATTGAGGCCATGGAAAAGCCCGTCGTGGCGGCTTTGCACGGCACCACACTGGGAGGTGGGCTGGAAGTGGCGTTGAGTTGCCATTACCGCGTTGCTATTCCGTCTGCGAAAGTTGGCCTTCCCGAGGTTAAGCTGGGGATTTTGCCTGGCGCAGGCGGTACGCAGCGGCTCCCACGTATTGCAGGACCAGCGAGCGCCCTGGATGCGATTGTCAGTGGCCGTCATGTGCCAATGGATGAGGCGCTGAAGTGGGGCGTGATTGACGGGTTGTGCGAAGGGGATCTACTAAAGTCTGCGATCGCTTTTGCAGAAACAAAAATCGGTACAAGCCCACGTCGCATTGGTGAAATGAAAATCGATGCCGGCGAATATGACCAGTCATTTTTTGATGCTTTCCGCAAAAAAGTGGCGCGGCAGACACGTGGCTTTTTTGCACCGGAACGCTGCATTCAATGCGTTGAGGCCGCAGTGTCTCTGCCGCTAAATGAAGGTCTCGCCAAAGAGCGAGAGCTGTTCAAACAGTGTATGGACAACCCGCAGGCAAGAGCCTTGCAGCATGTGTTTTTTGCGCAGCGGCAGGTCAGCCGTATACCGGGGATTGATAAAGACACCCCGCGCAGGAAAATAGAACGCGTAGGAATTATAGGTGCTGGCACTATGGGTGGCGGTATCGCAATGAATTTTGCAAACGCCGGCATTCCGGTCGTTATGCTTGAACTGCAGGAAGAGGCTCTCGAGCGTGGCCTTGCGGTCGTGCGTGGGAATTATGAGCGATCCATGAAGCGTGGCAAACTAACACAGGCGCAGGTGGATGAGCGCATGGCGCTATTTAAGGGTACGCTGAGTTATGATGACCTTGGTGACTGCGATCTGATTATTGAAGCTGTCTTCGAGAAAATGTCGATTAAGCAAGAAGTGTTCACGAAGTTAGACGAAGTGGCTAAAGAAGGCGCTATTCTAGCCTCCAATACATCTTATTTAGATATCAATGAGATAGCCGCCTGCACTGAAAGACCACAGGATGTGTTGGGGTTACATTTCTTTTCGCCGGCAAATGTAATGAAGCTTCTGGAGATCGTCCGTGCCGAAAAGACCTCCGCTGAGGTATTGGCAACATGCGTTGGTCTGGCGAAGCGCATTGGAAAAGTGGGAGTTGTTGCTGGCGTGTGTCACGGCTTTATCGGTAACCGGATGTTATCTCCATACGGGCGTGAGGCCTATATCAATGTAATAGAGGGCTGTAGCCCTAGCGAAGTGGATGCCGCGCTCTATAATTTTGGTATGCCAATGGGCGTTTTGGCAATGGGCGATATGGCGGGTCTTGATATTGGCTATATGAGCCGTCAGGGCATGGGACGTGAGAACTACGAGACCAGAGCCTATGACTGGATGGACCGTGTCGTTGAAGCGGGGCGTAAAGGCCTGAAAAATGGCAAGGGTGTGTATGACTATGAAGAAGGCAGCCGGGTACCGATACCTTCGGAGTTGGTACAATCAATCATTGAGGAAGAAAGCGCTAAACTTGGCATTGAGCGAGTATCAAAGTCTGCCGAGGCGATTGTTGAGCGCAGTTTAATGGCGCTTATCAATGAGGGTGCAAAAATTCTAGGTGAGGGGCATGCCTACCGGGCCAGTGATATCGATATCGTTTATATTAACGGCTATGGTTTCCCGGCGTACCGTGGCGGACCAATGCATTATGCTGACAGTCTGGGTCTTCCTGCAGTACTAGAGAAGATCAAGGCGTTTCAAAAAGAAGCACCACGATCGTGGACGCCTGCGCCGCTACTTGAGAGGCTAGTGGCTGATGGTAAAAGCTTTGCTGATTTTGATAAGAGCAACACCCAATAAAACACCAAAAGGATTATGACTATGTCTAACGAATATGTAACCGGGCTTTTTGGCCTAGAGGGACATGTTGCGCTGGTAGCAGGTGCTTCATCTGGTATTGGGGCGGCGTTTGCGATGGCGCTAGCCAAGGCTGGGGCCGATGTTGTTGTTGGCGCCCGCCGTTTGGAGCGTGTTGAGGCTCTCGGGGAAGAGATAAGGGCGGTAACCGGTCAGAAAGTATTGGCCGTAGCGCTGGATGTTACAAGTGGTGAAAGCGTTAAGGCCGCTTTTGACGCCGCAGAAGCTGAACTCGGAACGCCAACTGTTGTTTGCAACAATGCAGGTATTGGCGTCCCTAAATGGGCGCTTGAAGATACCGAAGAGGATTGGGATCGCACTATGGATACTAACCTCAAAGGTATGTGGCGTGTGGGCACCGAAGCTGCCCGGCGCATGATGGCTGCCGCTAAAGGCGGTTCCATCATCAATACAGCTTCAATTTTGGGCCTCGGCGCGGACCGTAAGCAGCTAACCTATGCCACAAGTAAGGCAGCGGTAGTGCAAATGACGCGCGTGATGGCGCTGGAATGGCAGCGCAGTGGGATACGTGTAAATTCTTTGTGCCCAGGGTTCTTTTCAACCGAAATCAACGATTTTTATTTGGAAAGCGAAGCTGGCCAGCAGATGCTAAAAGGCACCCCAGCGCGGCGCGCCGGTGAATTGGAAGAGTTGGTGCCGCCGTTATTGATGCTGGCATCTCCTGCCAGCAGCTTCACCACAGGTGTTGCTCTGCCCGTTGACGGCGCTCACTCGGTGCGCATCCAATAATCTTATCAATAAGGGTTAATACGGGCCCAATTTAACTCTTTGGTTTGAAAGCAAACAAGCCCGCCCCTTTTGCAGGAGCGGGCTTATTATTTTCTCGTTTTACCGTGTCGCCTTAGAAGCGGTAACGCATACCAAACTGAATACGGTACGCTGACGGAATACGCGCAACGTCTGGCGTTGAAGTCACAGACGAGCTAGGTGCGCTGTAAACATACTGACCGCCATCGATAGCAACATCCGCAAGCGGAACGTTTGACGGTTGGAAGATAGCGTCCAGACGACCCCAATCGCTGTCGATCAGGTTGCCAAGGTTTTGGATGTCGAGGATGAATTCAACCTTGTGACCGTCCATTACTTCAACTTCCTGAAGGAAACGCATGTTCACGCGGTTAACCCAACCTGTACGGCACGAGTTACGCGGGATGATTTCACCGCGATAATCGTTCAGGCAGTCGTCACTTTCGATCGCACTATCAAGGCTGTTCAAAAACGCTGCTTCACCAGTTACCAGCGGGTCATTTAGCCCGGTTGGAACATAGAAAAGGTTCGGGCCCGGGTTATCAGCCGAGTTGAAATCAGCCAGGAAGTTACCACCAAAAGCACCCGTGCCGTTGAAGATGTAGCTGAAGTTACGTCCTGAACGTCCGGTGTAAACAAAGCTCAGCTGAGTTTTGTTTTCGCCCCATATTTCCTTTTCCCAGCTAACGGTTGCTGTAACACGGTTTGGAATTTCAAACCGTGATGTCGCTAGATCAGCGTCATTCAGATCCCTTTGCGGATCGAATGCATAGGTTTCAAAGCCAACGAACCTATTATAGGAACGCACATCTTCCACATTCTGGTACGTATAACCAAAGGTGGTTGAGAAAAGACCCCAATCCGTATCGAAATCTTTGGCGACGTCGAACGAGATTACAGTACTGCCACCTTCACTGGTGTTGGTAACGATGTAATCCGCGAAGTTGAAGCCAAAGGCACCATCGGTGTTGTCATAAACCGGACGACCATCAGGGGCTGTGCCGATTTGCTGGCGACGGCCTTCATAAACATTATAGCCATCTTTCACGTCGGTGAAGATACCTTCAAGGGTGATATTCCAATCATCGCCCAAACCGAGGCTTGAAAGGTCAGCTACATAGTCAAACGCCAGGTTATATTTCCAGCTCGAAAGTAGCTCTGTATCAGGATGGATAGCGTCCACATCGCCAACGGGATTCACGGCCAGATATTGCTGAAATTCGTTAGAAACCGCGTCAGGATTCGGTAGGTTAGCGACAGCATTAGCAAAGCTTGTCGCAATTGGGTCACCAAAGAATGGCGCAAAGAACCCTGCAAACGTACGGGTGATCCCGTTACCCGCATAGCTGTTTGACACCATAATCAGCGGTGTACCACCACCAAACAGGCCAACACCACCACGAACAGTCAGACGGTCAGTTGGCGTCCAGTTGAAGCCGATCCGCGGCATGAACAGGTCTTTGCCGTCCATGTTTTCTGTGTTGTCGAAACCGTTACGATCAACAAAGTTTTGGTTGAACGGGATAGGATCATCATTCTTGATCCAGTCATAACGAACACCAGCTTTAATGGTCAGGTTGTCAGAAACCAGCCACTCATCCTGCAAATACAGGGTGTTTGTTGATTGGGTGAAGACGGCATCAGCGTCAGCAGTTACACCGGTATTTGAACCACCAAACAGAAGGAAGTCAGGATTGCGAGCTTCCAGTTCTGCAAGCGGGTCAGGGCTGCCAAATGCACCAAACACGAGCTGGCCGCGGGAGAATGGCAGGAACACATTGTCTACTGAATTGCGCTCTTGCTCAAAGCCAGCAGTGAACGTGTGGTTTGCTGTTGTATAGTCTGCTTTGAAGCGGAAAACACGTGAAGTGTTATCTAGTGTATTATTGTGACGGAAACGGTCACCGCCTGCAGCTATGCGTCCACCAGTTGGCAGATCAATTTGGAAATCCGGCGTAGAGCTGTCGATACTTACCTGACGGTTTTCTACGTCTTTATAGCCGAGTTTTATCTCAGTAGAGAAACTGTCGGTCCAATCAGAGAATAGCTGGAAGCTGTAGCTGTCGAGCCGTTCATTGATGTTATAGCGGTTGGTGTTGAGTACAGCCGTTTCAGGGAAATCATCAAAAATTACATCGCCGTCTGCACGTTGGTAGGTGGCAGAGGCGCGGTGATTGTCATTGATGTTCCAGTCGAGTTTGAGAAGAATTTTCTCGTCTTCGTCTGTGTCCGTGGCAGCAAATGTGCCGGCATCAAAGCCGTAAACCCGCTGAAATATATCAATTGCCCGGTCAACGTCGGCCTGCGTTACACCGTTAATGTTTGCAATAGTATTGGTATTGGCCGGAAGGGTTGTTTCAAACTTCTCGTAATTGGCAAAGAAGAAGAGCTTGTCTTTTATAATCGGTCCACCAAGCGTGAAGCCGTATGTTTTTTCGTCAAACTCACCAATTGCAAGGTCTTCGCCCTGGCTGGTGTTTCCGGTAAGGCCATCGTCAGTGTAAAAGCCGTAAGCACTGCCGTGGAACTCGTTCGTGCCAGATTTGGTGACAATGTTGATGTTGCCGCCGAGGAAGTTCCCGTAGGTAACATCAAAAGGCGCTACATTTACGTTAATGGCAGCGATCGCATCAATGGAAATTGGTGAACGCTGGGTAGCGGATGCATTGAGCGACAAGCCAAAGTTATCATTCTGAGCAACGCCGTCTACCGTAACACTGTTAAAGCGGAAGTTTGCGCCGGCGATTGATACAGCCGGGCCCCGCGGTACACTGTCATCCACGAGGATTTTCGAATCTGTCTCAAGTGTGTTGATAAAATCGCGAGATACAGATGGCACACCTTCAATTTTGGCTTGGCCGAAATCACGTCCGGCGCCTGTTCTCAAGGCAGCGAGAACGCGGTCGCTTGTAACGACAATTTCTTCAAATGCCACGTCAGAGCCGTCGCCACGATTGGCAAGAAGCACTACGGACTCTGTCTCGCCAAGGTCGAGGCGAACATTGTCTACGTTATTTGGAGCATTTGCGATCACACGGGTTTGATCACTCAGGCGAACGACATAAGGTCCACCCACCGGCAAACCCTTGGCGTTGATAACGCCAGCGCTATTCGTTGTGCGCTGAAATTCTCTGCCAGTAGGCGTGTGGGTAATGGTTACCGATATGCCGGAAATATTTTGGCCAGCAGCATCCAACACTCGCACACGGAGTGCCGAAGTTGTTGATTGCGCTGTAGCCGTTGTGCTGATTGCCATAACAGTCGATGCGACTGAAGCCAGCAATGCAAAGCGTCGGATAGCTTTCATTGGATATGTCCTTGATCAAAAATTAAAAGTGCGCCCATTCGGGCACTCTTGTCGTCTACGTTGATTGCTTAATGACCGCTTTCCCGTTCAGCCACCCTTGACGCAAGTTTTTACTTGTCTCAAATAAGCGCAACACTTCTCTTTTATGCGATAGACATTAATTTGGTTGACAATAGAGTCAACAATTGATCGACGAACTGGTGAAATTAGTCGCCCCAGACAATTGTTGCGCGTAAATTTGGTTAGAAAATCCGGTTAAGCGGGTATTCAGTTTTATAGAAGGACAACACCGTGAAATTTGAAACCTCTCTTCGGTCTGGCAAATTGGTGAAACGTTATAAGAGATTTCTTGCCGATGTAGAATTAACAAACGGGGAAATAGTTGTCGCCCACTGTGCCAATTCGGGCTCCATGAAAGGGCTTAAGGAGCCGGGATCCACGGTTTATCTTTTACCAAACCAAAACCCAAAGGCCAAGTTGGATTGGCGCTGGGAGCTCATTGATGCGGGGCCGTCTTTGGTTGGGATTAATACTGCTAGGCCTAACGCTATCGCAGAAGAAGCGATTCTCAACGGAAACATCACAGAGCTGGAAGGGTATTCCGAGCTCCGTCGCGAGGTGAAGTATGGTAAAAACAGCAGAATTGATATTTTGCTCGAGGATCCGGGCACTTGTTACGTTGAAGTGAAAAGCGTGACGATGCGTGAGGGCGAGCAAGCTAAATTCCCAGATGCCATCACCGCGCGCGGTACCAAACATCTGCGTGAACTGATGGATATGGTAGCCCTTGGTCACCGTTCGGTGATGCTGTATCTGGTACAGAGGTCGGATTGTAGTAGTTTCGCGCTTGCCGAGGAAATTGACCCAACCTATGCAAGTACGTTAAGAGAGGCAATGAAGGCGGGTGTAGAGGTGCTATGTTATCAATGCACTGTTTCGGTAACCGGCATTATGGTCGCTGACGTTTTGCCAATCAAGGTTGGCTGAAATATAATACCCCCATAATTGACAGGAATTAAATGACCTATATTGCAGGCGAAAAAGCACCGGAACAGCGTACGGGTGCAATAAAATTATATGGCCCTGATGCTATGGAAAATATGCGTGCTGCGGGCCGATTGGCAGCAGAAACGCTGGATCATATAACGCCCTATGTGGAAGCAGGTATTACAACTGACGAACTTGATAAAATTTGCGCCGATTTTGTTACAAAGGCAGGAGCAATATCGGCTCCTTTAAATTACCGCGGATTTCCAAAATCTATTTGTACTTCTATAAATCATGTTGTTTGCCACGGAATTCCCGGTCCGAAAAAATTAAAGAAAGGCGACAGCCTAAATATTGACGTCACCGTGATCCTCGATGGTTGGTTCGGTGATAGCAGTCGTATGTTTTTTGTGGGTGAACCGAAGTTGTTACAAAAGCGGCTTTGTCAGGTTACTTTTGAAGCCTTGTGGAAGGGCATCGAGGCTGTAAAGCCCGGAGCACACCTTGGTGACATAGGCCATGCAATTCAGACCCACGTTGAAGCACACCGTTATTCGGTAGTGCGTGATTTTTGTGGCCACGGCATTGGGCGTGTATTTCATGATGAACCAAGCGTTATGCATTTTGGTGCGCCAGGAACGGGCCCGGAATTACGCACGGGTATGTTTTTCACCATTGAGCCAATGGTCAACGCCGGGAAACCTGGAACCAAAGTTTTGAAAGATGGCTGGACAGCGGTTACGAGAGATAAGTCACTCTCTATGCAGTTTGAGCACACACTTGCCGTCACAGATGATGGCTATGAAGTGTTCACCAAGTCAGCAAAAGGGTGGGAATGTCCGCCTTATTCCGCAGCATAGAGGTTTATTTTAATATTGGGGGTATTTTATGGATTTCAAAGATGCGCAATTGAACTTTGAAGTTCCATCTGGGACGGCGCGGAAAACAGCGCAAAAAAAAGTAGCCGTAAAAGACAGCCGGCATGGCCACCGTGAGCGACTGCGCGAACGTTTCTTGAAATCTGGCGGCGCAGGAATGCCTGATTATGAACTGTTAGAATTAATATTGATGTTGGCTATTCCCAGACGTGATGTGAAACCCTTGGCCAAATCGCTTATAGAGCACTTTGGTGGATACGCTGATGTTTTAGCTGCTGAGGTTTCTGCACTAAGAAATATGGACGGTCTTGGTGATACAGCTGTTGCGGCCATTAAGTCTGTCCAGGCGTCGGCTATCCACCTCACCCGGTCTGTAGTTTTGGAGAAGCCAGCACTTTCCAATTGGGAAGCAGTTTCCGCCTATTTGCATAGCGTGATGGCACGCTTGCCGCGGGAGCAGTTCCGGCTGTTGTTTCTGGATACCAAAAACCAGCTTGTTGCGGACGAAGCTTTAAGCGACGGCACAATTGACCAAACGGCTGTTTATCCGCGTGAAATAATTCGGAGGGCTTTGGAATTGGATGCCAGCGCGTTGATCCTGGTCCATAACCATCCGTCGGGTGATCCGACGCCAAGCCAAATGGACGTGTCCATGACCAAAAAGGTGGCGGATGCCTGCGACAAAGTCGGTATTAAGGTCCATGACCACATTATCGTTGGTAAATTTGGCCAAACCAGTTTTAAACAGCAAGGTTTGATCTGACCAGGTTTTTGCATCTGTTTTGCCAGATTTTTGCATCTGTTTTGAAAGGGCGCATCCGTGTTTTGGAAACAAGTAAAGTCAACCAAGAAGGCGTTAAAGAAACTGCCTGTTTCTGCCAAAGTCGTGCTGGTCTCCAAAGACGGAAAAGTGCTTTTGCTGAGAAAAAGCAGTGGTATCACAGATTTGCCAGGCGGCAAGGTCGAAGACGGCGAGGACTTATATGAAGCGCTGGAGCGGGAGCTTCTGGAGGAAGTGCAAATAGAAGCGAGAAAGTTTAAATTTGTTTCTTCGTGGGTCAAGCATAGTGCAAGCTTGGGCGACCGGTTGGTGTTGGTGTTTGAAGCACGGGTGAAGCAAAATGCCGAGGATATTCCTGTTAGATTATCTGAAGAACATTGCTGGGGTCGTTTTGTCGACAGAGATGACCTGCAGGATATTGAAGACCTACACCCAGGCTACGCAAATGCAATGCTCATAAGTCTCAGTCGGCACGCTGCGAGATAGGGACCTTTTACCTGTGTTGTGCGGCAATGTCCGCTAGGCGTGTATCTATCATTTCGCGGCTGTACCAGCGCCCGCCCGCCATCACGCCCGCCTGTTTGAAAAGGTTTGCCGCGTCCAAGCGCGGGTCTGCGTCTAAGAGCAAGAGGTCAGCTCGGCTGCCAACGGTGATAGTGCCAAAAGTGTCCTTGTCTTTAAAGTATCGCCCCGCTGCATTTGTTCCAATATCCATAATTTGCGCGGGTGTCAGGCCTGCTTCCACCATCACCTCAATTTCGCGCCAAATGGAAAAGCCGGGCACTGAGTAAGTCTGAGGCGCATCGCTTCCCATAGCGATGTTTACACCAGCGTCCGCAAAAGCTTTTAGCAAGGCCTGCCGGTTGGCAATTACGGTTGAATTTGGCCGTGCGGCTTTGGCTGTTCTTGCCCATCGCGCGCTCTGGGCCTTTGGCACATAGACGTTTTCCGGGCGCGCCTTCAAAGCCTCTAACTTCTGCTGCGCTATCGGTTCGCCGCGGTGGCCACCGCTGTAAAATGTGTTGAACAGTTCCTGCGTGGGTACAATCCATGTGCCACTGGCTTTTGTGGCGTACACCGCGCGCTTCGGGTCTTCCGCTCCCCAGATACGCTTGTCACCGCCAAGCCACGTTATATAGCCGTCCATATGGTCGAGGGATATTTGCCCCACTGCGAAAGCGCGCTCGATGCCCACATCCGCAGGCACATGGCCACCAAAAGGCATGTTGAGGCTGTTCGCGGTGGTGGCAATTGCATCATATTCCGCGCGCGTGAGGCCGGGATGAATTTTAAGGAGATCATAGCCCGCTGCGTGATAGCGCCTTGCTTTTTCTGCGCCGTCTTCAGGCGACGACACGGTGTTACCGTTAAGGCTGGGGGCTGCTAAATACAGCGTAGGGCCCGCAATCTCACCAGCTTTAATGGCGTCGCGCATTTCGAACTGAACGGGGTCACCGAGCATGCCGCGCACGGTGGTCACGCCGCCCGCTAGATAAAGGAACAATGTATCCTTGGTTTGCTGTGCATCAACACCTGAGGAGGGCAGGTGCCCGTGCATTTCAGCCAGGCCCGGCACCAAAAATTTTCCGGTGCCGTCGATGATTAGTTCAGGCTCCATTTCAAACCTAGGCTCTACATCGCCGATATAACGAATGCGGTCTTCGCTGATCAGAACGAATGCATTTTCAATGATTTTCGTTTTGTCCATCGTGATTGCTGTAACATTGCGAATGAGCGTATCTGCGCTCGCTGGCAAAGCACATAGAATGGCAGTGATTACACCTATGAATAGTCGCATAACATCCCTCGTTTGACTGGTTTCAGGCAATGCTCACCGTGCATGGCTGCTATGTCAAGTTATGTGCGCCAAAGCGTGCTGTTTAGCTTGCCAGCAGGTAGTCATGCTGCTAGAAAATCGGCGTAACTTTTGCTGCTGATGCCCTTAAGGAGCGCGCCCCATGATCCCTCGCTATGCCCGCAAGCCAATGACCGATATCTGGGAAGCGGAGAACCGTTTTCGTATATGGTTCGAGATTGAAGCGCATGCTTGCGATGCTAACGCCAAATTAGGCCGAATACCGGAAGCCGCCGCCAAGGCCGTGTGGGAGCGCGGCAAGTGGGAAATTAGTCGCATCGACGAGATCGAAGCCGAAGTTAAGCATGACGTAATCGCGTTCCTCACCAATCTGGCGGAACACGTAGGCGACGAAGCGCGTTTTGTGCACCAGGGCATGACTTCATCGGACGTGCTGGACACATGCCTGTCGGTGCAGCTGATGCAGGCTGCGGACATTATCATTGAAGACCTTGAAAAATTGCTTGTGGTGCTGAAACGCCGCGCGCTGGAGCATAAGCATACCATATGCATCGGCCGCAGCCACGGAATTCACGCTGAGCCCGTAACGTTTGGCCTGAAAATGGCACAAGCTTACGCTGAATTTGATCGCTGTCTGAAACGCATGATAGATGCGCGCGCCGAGGTAGCAACCTGCGCAATCTCAGGTGCTGTAGGAACCTTTGCCAACATTGATCCTTATGTTGAAGAACATGTGGCTGAAAAGATGGGCCTGACGGTTGAACCCGTTTCCACACAGGTGATTCCGCGAGATCGCCATGCCATGTATTTTGCCGTGCTGGGTGTGATCGCTAGCTGCATTGAGCGCCTGAGTGTCGAGGTGCGGCATTTGCAGCGCACTGAGGTGTTAGAAGCGCAGGAATATTTCTCCAAGGGCCAAAAGGGGTCGTCGGCGATGCCGCATAAAAAGAACCCGATCCTGACCGAGAATTTGACCGGGCAGGCGCGGTACATTCGCGCCATGTGTATCCCTGCGATGGAAAATGTGGCGCTGTGGCACGAGCGGGATATCTCGCATTCAAGTGTTGAACGCTATATCGGCCCGGACGCCACAATTGCGCTTGATTTTTCGCTCGCGCGGCTCACCAGCGTGATGGACAAGCTCTTAGTATATCCGGATAACATGCTGAATAACATGAATAAAATGGGCGGCCTGCCCAACAGCCAGCGCGTGTTGCTTGAACTAACACAAGCTGGCGTTAGCCGCGAGGATGCATACCGGCTGGTGCAGGACAATGCCATGAAAGTATGGGAAAGCCGCGGTGAATTACAGCTGCTTGATCTTTTGAAAGCTGACGAAACAGTGACTGCGAAGGTCTCAGAAGCTGAACTGGATGAGCTGTTCAATATGGACTACCACACCAAGCATGTTGAGACGATTTTCAAGCGTGTTTTTGGTGATTAGATGCGTTAGTCTTTCAATATTGCGGCGTGGTGGCGCATGTGATCTTCGATAAAGGTCGAGATAAAGAAATAGCTGTGGTCGTATCCTTCGTGGCGGCGCAGGTTTAATTTTTGCCCCGCTTTTTCGCAGGCCTCTTCAAACAGTTCTGGTTTTAGCTGGCTTTCTAGGAAATTGTCGGCGAGCCCTTGATCTATCAGGATTATACTGTTTAGTGGCCCGCGAGAAGCCACCAGCGCGCAGGCGTCATAGTTTGCCCAAGCTGCGCTGTCATCACCCAAATAACTAGCCAGTGCTTTTTCGCCCCAAGGGCAATTCATTGGGGATACGATCGGAGCAAAGGCGGAAACGGATTTGTATACCTCTGGGTTCTTAAGCGTGATCGTGAGCGCACCGTGCCCGCCCATTGAATGGCCTGTTATGCCCTGACGGCTCATATCAGCGGGGAACTCTGCTGCAATCAGCCCAGGCAGTTCCTTTGTGACATAGCTGTACATATGGAAGTTCTTGGCCCACGGGGCCTCTGTGGCATCCACATAAAAACCCGCACCTTGGCCCATATCATAGGCCTCGTCATCCGGTACATCTTCACCACGGGGGCTGGTATCAGGGCAGATCACCATCAGCCCCAGCTCTGCCGCAACGCGCTGGAAGCCAGCCTTCACGGTCGCATTGTCTTCTGTGCAGGTGAGGCCAGACAGATACCACAGCACCGGCACTTTGCCTGTCGCCGCTTGCGTCGGCGTGAAGACCGACAGCCGCATATCGCAGCCTAGCACCTCAGAGGAGTGGCCATAAGTGCCTTGAAGGCCGTCAAACGCAGAGGTTTCGCTAATAACTTTAAACGACATCAGTAAACCACCACGCTGCGGATGCTCTCGCCTTCATGCATCAGGTGGAAGGCGTCGTTGATTTTATCCAAAGGCATGGTGTGGGTGATCAGGTCGTCGATATTGATTTTGCCGTCCATGTACCAATCGACAATTTTGGGCACGTCCGTGCGCCCGCGCGCGCCGCCAAAAGCTGTGCCGCGCCACACCCGGCCTGTCACCAGCTGGAACGGCCGGGTGGAGATTTCCTGCCCTGCGCCAGCCACACCAATGATAATGCTTTCGCCCCAGCCCTTGTGGCAGCATTCCAGCGCCTGACGCATGGTGTTCACATTGCCGATGCATTCAAACGAATAGTCCGCGCCGCCGTTCGTTAGGTCCATGATGGCTTCCATCACGTCGCACTCTTGTGGGTTTACAAAATCTGTCATGCCGAATTTTTTGGCAATTTCCATGCGGGCGGGGTTGATATCAACGCCGATGATTTTGTTTGCGCCGACCATGCGTGCGCCCTGAATGACATTCAGCCCAATACCGCCAAGGCCAAACGCCACCACGTTTGAACCGGGCTCCACTTTGGCATCAAACGCCACCGCACCCACGCCTGTGGTGACACCGCAGCCGATGTAGCAGATTTTCTCAAACGGGGCGTCTTTGCGCACTTTGGCGAGCGCGATTTCCGGCAGTACCGTGTGGTTCGCAAAGGTTGAACACCCCATATAGTGAAGGATTGGCTTGCCGTCCAGGCTGAAGCGGCTGGTGCCGTCTGGCATTACGCCTTGCCCCTGGGTTTCGCGAATGGATTGGCAGAGGTTGGTTTTTGGGTGAAGGCAGTAATCACACTCACGGCATTCGGGCGTATAGAGGGGGATCACATGGTCGCCGGGTTTAAGGCTCGTCACGCCAGCGCCCACTTCCATCACCACGCCCGCGCCTTCATGGCCCAAAATGGCAGGGAAGGCACCTTCAGGATCATCACCTGACAGCGTGAAGGCATCGGTGTGGCACACGCCAGTGGCCTTTATTTCCACCAGCACTTCGCCTGCTTTTGGGCCGGCGAGGTCAACTTCCTCTACGGAGAGCGGTTTTCCTGCTCCCCAAGCTACAGCAGCACGCGTTTTCATGGTTTTTCCCCTGAAAATAAATCTTTGTTGTTATCTAAGTGTACTAAAACCGATCAAGGCCTTAAAGTGCAAGTCCCGATTGGCACATTTCTGAAAGACTAACTATGACACAACCGGTTTTGGCCAGCCTCATCATCATCGGTGACGAAATTCTCTCAGGCCGAACGAAAGACGCGAACCTTTCGTATCTTGCTACTTGGTTGAATGAAGTGGGTATTCAGCTGGCTGAGGTGCGAGTGGTGCCTGATGTTGCGTGTGAAATTGCAGACGCCGTGAATGCGCTGCGCGCCAAATATGATTACTTGTTCACAACGGGCGGCATTGGCCCCACGCACGATGATATAACGGTGGACAGCATTGCCGCCGCATTCGGTGTGTCGGTGGTTACGCACAAGGAAGCCTACGCCCGTATGGAAGCGCACTATGGTGCCGAAAACTTTACCGAGGCCCGCAAACGTATGACGCGTGTACCAGAAGGGGCGGAGCTGGTGGATAACCCGGTTTCTATCGCGCCAGGTATATGCATTGAAAACGTATTTATCATGGCGGGTGTGCCGAAAATAATGCAGGCCATGCTCGAAGATATCCGCCCGCACCTGCGCGTAGGCAGGAAAGTGTGGACACAGTCGCTCACTGTGCATGCGCCAGAGAGCAAAGTTGCGGACGAACTTAGCGCAATCCAGAATGGCAATGCGGATACCAGCATTGGTAGCTACCCCTTTTATGGCAGTGGGTACGGCACCACTATAGTTGTGCGCAGCGCTGACACAGCGGCTGTTGAAAAGGCTATGGGTGAAGTTCAGGCCCTATGTTTTGCCAAACGTTTTGAGACCGACGAAGTGAGTGGGCTGGAATAAAAATTAAAGGGGCCGAAGCCCCTTCAATCATCTATCTATTCTAAAAGGGCTGGTTTTAGAATTTGGCTCGAACGGTGGCGAAGAAACTTCTGCCACGTGTATCATACCCAACACCAAGAGGGTTGTTGTTGAGTGCGAATACATCCGTGCCGTCCACTCTGGGAGGAGCTTGGTCGAATATATTTCTAACCCCAATGTTGACCGTGTAAGCGTCATCATAAGTATAGGTCATGGAAAGAGTATGAACGTCATAATTTGGCGTGCTGGAAATAGGCCTGCAGAGATCAGTCACAAGAGGGCAAGCGGTGCCATTGCTATCGAAATCAGTTGGCTCATCCACAATACCGCCTTGAATCCAGCGAGTACTCCAATTTAGACGAAAGTCTTGATAGTTCAGTGAAAGTAATGCCGTTGCACGCCATTCTGGTGTAGTGATTTCACCCACGTTATCGTCAGTATTGCCGAGAATATCGAAAAACCGCTCGCGAGTGTTTGTGGCTCTTACGTCCAGGGTTACACCAAGCGTATCATTGCCAATTTCGAAATCTTGACGATACAATGCGTTGATGTCGAAACCCTTAGAGGTTTCTAGTCCAACATTGACGAATGGCCGATTGATGAACTCGAGCTGGCCCGTGGCCCCATCTCGTTCCAGAAACCCACAGAATTCGCTAGTTCCGTCTGGTTCTTCATCATTGTCGTAGCATTGGCCCACAACAAATGCTGTAGATGGTTCATTGATGCCACCGGTAATGCGAATGTCGTAATAGGTTACAGCAAGTTCAAGATCAAATTTGTCTGTGAAAGGTTGCCGTAAAACGATGCCTGCTGTGAAAGTGCGGCCTTCTTCTTCGCCTACATTTTCGCTACCTCCAGAGCTAACTTCTACACCCGTGAGAGCGTTGAAACCGTTTCCTGTACCATTGTCCAAGCCGAGGCTTAGTGGGTCTACGCCCGAACCGGAACAAGCGCCAAGCGTTTGAGCCTCACGTGTATCACCGGTTGGGTCATAAGTTTGTGGTGCAGTTGGATCAGTGATATCGGTGATGCGTGCGTCTGCAGGCACTACGCAGGGGTCAGTAAAACTTGTGAAACCTGTTGTTCCAAGAAGGAAGCGTTCCCGAAGGTTGGGCGCGCGGTATGATGTGCCGTAGGTGCCTCTGAATGTGACAAACTCTGCTGGTTGATACAGTGCTTTTACTGAGTATGTGAATGCAGGATCAAAATTGCTTTCATCAGTCACGCGTGCGGATAAATCTACAACAAAATCCTTGGCTATGTTGAGGCTTGTTTCGGCAAATACTTCATACAATTGCCTACTGCCAACAGCTCCTCGATCAGAAAAGAAATTTTCCAGTAAGCCATCGTTAGCGATGTCGTTCCCGATAGAGTCGATCGCGTCATCCCTATATTCGAAACCCAACAAAAAGGGTACGGCTTGATCGTTCCATGGCAACGCGAAAACGTCGCCTTGCATTGATGCATTGATGATCGTCTGCTCAACCTCGGTTCTGAAAGTTCGCTCTACGAATAGATAGTCCGCTTCTGCCTGAGTAGCGAAATTACCCCCGCCAGCCTGAAAAATCGAATCTGCAAATACGTTGACGGGTACACAGCCGTCAGTGCCATCTGGCACGTTATCTCCGTCACCGTCTACACCACAAATGAATGAGCCAGGGCTGTCCGGGTCTTCAATTGTTGTATCCAGGCTCAGTGCAAGCCTTTCTGAATGCAAGCCGGTTTGCACTTCGCGTCCGACGGATTTTGAATAACTGCCATAGGCTTCATAAGACCATCCGCCGCCGAGGAAATCGTCGAGCAAACCAATATTACCGCGTACGCCTGCGGTGATACGGTATAATTCTATCTCTGCGTCCTGAGTGTCTCTGTCACCGCGAAGCTGGAAAATTGGAATCGCTGTTGTTGGTCCGGAAGCAAAGGCTGGAAACGCCCCGAAAGCATCGGCACCGTCGACCCCAACGGGGTTGAAGGGGTTGCTGGCTGACACTGTTGGAAATAACTGAGCGCCTGGATTAAACACAAAGGTTTCCCGCTTCGTATAACTAGCTTCGGCAAATAGTTCGGTGTCGTTTTCATCCGCCAATTGATAGGCACCATCAAAAAAGAGGCTAACGCGACGCTGTGACGATATGAAATGGGCTTGCTGTGCTGTGTCACTGACATTGAAGTTGTAGCGCGGGTCTGTGAAGCGAACGTCAGTTAAGCCATCTCCGTCTCCGTCCAGAACCGCGCGGTCATCAACTCCGTCACCGTCAGAATCGTAAAGAGCGAATGAGCCAGGAGCCAGAAAGCCAGCCAATCCTATGCCGATACTAGTATCGGAGAAATTGGGAATGTTGATGTTGCTGGAGCCTGGCGTGTAATAAATGCTGCCAAGAACACCCGTTCCTTCGAATATTCTATTTGTTGCGCTTACACGGCAAGAGCTGGCTCCATTTCCAGGTAGTCCAGAACCGGAAATGCCACTACGGTTCTCTGTAAGCCGATTACCTTGCTGATCTTCAAACAACACTTCATTGCAGCCAGCAAAATACGGGTTTTGTGCGAAGGTTTGAGCACTACGATCAAAAAACTCACCCGCCAAAGTGAAACGCCAGTTCTCACCAGAATCACCATATAGAGCGCCAACAGTATATTCTTCGCCACCTCCAGATTCGGTAAGCCGCGCAGAACCCTCTACTTCAAAACCTTGTACGTCGGTTCTTAATTTAGCGTTTACGACACCGGCAATGGCATCGGAACCATACACGGCAGAGGCACCATCAAGCAGGGTTTCAATACTGCTTACGAGAACACTGGGCAGAAGAGAAAGGTCTGGTGATCCAGGAGCTCCGCCAATGCCGGCAGAGGCCAACCTTCTGCCATTTATTAAAACAAGCGTTCGTTCCGGGCCCAAGCCCCTAAGACCAATTGTGGTCGCTCCTGTGCCGCCATCAAGAACAAACCCATTGAATGTATTGTCAATCTGAAGCCCGGTGGCTTGTGTTGATTGTTGTAATATTTCGGTAGTGTCAAAAAGACCAATATCTCTCGATACTTCGCCTGATATGATTTGAATAGGTGAGGCGGAATTGAAGGTGGTGCGCTTTAGTCGAGAGCCCGTAACGACAACCTCTTCAACTTCCCTAACCTCTTCTTCCGCTTCTTCCTGTGCACTCAAATTTGTGCTTGTGGCCGTAATGGCCAGTGCGATTGCTGAACTGCATAGTAATTTTTGGCGTTGTCGCCTAATTTCCAACATCTGAATCCCCTGTTTTTTCCCAAGATCTGAACTGGGTATTCGTAGGGGCTTTAATACTGGGCGCTAAATAACAACTTTTAAGGAAATCGTGAGCAAATATTACTTATTTTGAGTTGTAATTAGCAGTGTTTCGTGATCCCAAAGCACTACAAAAGTTTAGGGCTATAAAATAGGAATACTGTGGAATGCACGACCTATAAATATGTGATTTTACAAAAAACCTGAGAATTACATCCTCTTGCGCGAAGTTTACCTTTTTGACTGGAAACGCTGATTTAAGCTGAGTCTTACAGGCAGAGAATGGGCGTGTTTACAGTCTGGAAAAATTGTCTTTGTGCCGTTCGTTAAATCGCAACGGTCGAGGCGCAGTCTTTCACGCCTCGACGATTGGAGCGCGCGCAATATTGTACTCGAACGTAGGCGTCAGTGTTGCTTAAAGCAGCAACAAATGCCGAGGAAACTATCTGTCGTTCTTGTCTCATTTATACTGTGGAAATTATAGAAACCGGCACGTTTAGCCTTGGGTTAAAGTAATCTGAACCATAGGATATAAAGGTAATTATCAAAACTAATGCAATAAGCCATTGTTTTGATGCGCGAGAGTGTTTTATAAGCCGACTGTCTAAGGCATTTGCCAACCTGTTTTGTGCCCACATGGTGGAACTGGTAGACACGCAAGACTTAAAATCTTGTGACCGTATGGTCGTGCCGGTTCGAGCCCGGCTGTGGGCACCAACATTTTCCGCAGCGAATAATGTTACTGCTTGATTGCCCAAATGATTGGGCTTGGATGACCATTTTCAAACAATAAATAACACGCAATAAAAAACGGGGCGATAAATCACCCCGTTTTCTGAAACTTTAAACGCGAAAAAGGAGCTTAGCGAAGCTCGATGTTTTCAGCGCCTTCTTTGCCGTTGCGGCCAACTACAAGTTCGTAAGAAACGGCCTGGCCGTCGCTTAGGCTGGCAATGCCAGAACGCTCAAGAGCGCTAATGTGAACAAATGCGTCTTTGCCGCCGTCTTCAGGCTCGATGAAACCGTAACCTTTTGTGGCGTTAAACCATTTAACTGTACCGTTTGCCATGGTAAATATTCCTTAATCAGTTGTATTCAATTGTGTGCCTCACCAGCATTATGCCAGCTTGAGCAAGTCAAACGCTCACAATCTGAAGAAAGCAACCAGGCAGATCGCGCATTCGCGTAGATCAAATAGGGCCGACACAAACGGAAAGTGTAACGTGTTGTTTTGCAAGCACACAATCATTTGAGGGCGGGGGCAAAGTCAAGCTTTGCGATGCTCAAATTCGTTCAAAGTGTCCTTGTTCGCTGAGAAGTGTGACATTTCTGCCTATTTTTCTAGGGCGCGGCATTGGTAAACACCAAATTTCTGCGGTCTTGGTGCGCTCTATACTAGCTCAACATCAGCGATGCTGTCTGTGTGATCTATAGGGCAAAGGCCATAACAAAATCCTCTTTGTCGATTTTGTCGCTGCAATTTGTCTTTGCCTGGCTTGACTCTCAAATTCGGATAAAATATATCCGGTATCGAGAATGGCTTGGTAAGGAATGTGAGCAATGAAAATGTCGGAAGGGGTCGAATGGGCGATCCATTGTTGTTCTTTTTTAGCAGCGCTGCCTGAGGGAACTGCTTTGCCCAGCGCCAAACTTTCTGAATTTTTTGAATTGCCGAAGGACTATTTAGCCAAGCATCTGCAGGCCCTGTCGCGGGCTGGAATTGTAACAACCACAAAAGGCCCGAACGGCGGCTACAAGCTGGCGAAAAAGCCTGGGCTAATCACTTTGCTGGAAATTGTGCAGGCTGTGGACGGCAAGGACCCCTGTTTTCAATGTACAGAAATACGCCAGCGGGGCCCATCCGGTGTCGCTAGGAGCAATTACAAAAAAACCTGTGGTATTGCGCGAGCAATGTGGGGTGCAGAAGCTGCCTGGCGTGCTGAGCTCAAGAAAGTTTCGCTAGCCAGCTTAATTAAGGAGGCAGAAACCAATGTCTGTTCCGAGCAAATGAAAAAAGCACAAATATGGCTTGCTGGGGTGCTGGCGTAATTCTTTCTCACCAAAATTACGCCTGAATTTCCTGAAGGATTAAAAGATGAACGAGCAAACCGAAATTAAAACAGCATCAGCTGGTCCGGTGCAAAAGAGGATAGCGGTTGTAGGTGGCGGCCTGGCGGGGCTGGTCGCCGCTAACGTTGCGGCAAGGGCCGGTGCGAAGGTAACGCTTTTCGAAGGGGCTAAAAGCCTTGGCGGCAGGGCGCTGACAACAGAGCATGAAGGTTTCCATATCAATATGGGACCCCACGCTCTCTATGCGGCAGGCGCAGCAAATAAAATCCTAAAGGAATTGGGTGTTGAACCCAAAGGAGCCATGCCTGTTCTGGAAGGCACAACAGCTATATTTGGCGGTGAAAAATATCGACTGCCTGTAAGTATCAAATCAGTTTTGCTGTCGCGATTTTTGGGACTGAAGGACAAGTTGGAAATTCTCGGTTTCTATGGAAAGTTACCAAAGCTTGATGCTGTAGATTTTCAACATGTTACGCAAAAGGAATTCGTCGAAACTATATGCAAGCGGCCACGTGCGCGTCATTATGTAAATGCGATGTGCAGACTGGGAAGTTACTGTAATGCGCCGGAACTATTGAGCGCAGAAATAGCTATTTCACAGCTGAAACTGGGTTTAAGCGGTGTTTTATATATAGATAAAGGATGGGCCACTCTCGTAGATGCGCTAGCAGAGAAAGCGCGCGCATCAGGAGTGGAGGTCATCACTGGCCAAAAAATAAATTCGATCTTGAATGCGGGCCAAAAAATAGAAATTAAATCAGCAAAAGGCGATCTTGGGTCTTTTGAATCTGCTATATTATGTGTGCCGCCAAATATCGCAACTGGTCTATGCGCCAAGTCTGATTGCCTTTCATCTGAGTGGAGTGAAACAGTTCCTGTTCGAGCCGCATGTCTGGAATTGGCGCTAAGCACCCTACCTGTTGAGGATGCTGTTTTCGCACTCGGTATGGACGAAAATAGCTATTTTTCTGTGCATTCAAAGACAGCAAAATTGGCACCGGAAGGTGGCGCATTGATACAGGCGGCGCTCTATACGCCCGCAGGGGAAAAAGCAGCTACAAACTCTCGTGACCTACTCGAAAAGCTCGTTAGTCAAATGCAGCCCGGCTGGGAAGATCATATTGTCCACGCCATTTACCGCCCGCAGGCTTTGGTGAGCCAAATGTTGCCGTTGGCGACAAAGGGAGGCTCTTCAGGAAGACCGAAGGTTTCCCAACCAAACAATATTTATCTTGCAGGTGACTGGGTGGGAGATGAAGGCCATTTGTCAGACGCGGCGGTTGCCAGCGCAAAGAAAGCTGCAACCCTCGCTGTTCGACAAATGGTGTAGGGCTGGAACCCGATTTAGGCGTCGAGACTGCCAATAACCGTCATGAGGCTGCGTACTTCATGCCGCTCAAAATATAGGTTTTTTTCAGGGTTATATTGCCAGACAACAAGCTTGTTATTTCGCCAGCCTTCAAATCTTTTAATAAAACTACCGCTGTGCACAGTTTCAATAAGGACATATCGTCCCGGCCGTGGGCGCTGTTTTGGGTGGATGTAAGCCAAGTCTTGGTTCTTGTATTTAGGTTCCATGCTATCGCCAGTAACAAATACAGCAAACGCGCCCTGAACGCCTTGCAAATCTGCAGGGCGGTATGTCCAGTCAATTGGATTTTCCTCAATGGAGATGTTCCCATCCTCTCCGCCCTGGGCACGCCCGCGAACGGGTAGGTCCTTTTGTGAACTGAAGATATTCAGTCCAGGCTGTGCCATAGACTTTTCCTGTTTTCCGAGCTCTGGGCTGGCACCAAATTTGGTCCTAAAAAACTTTGTTTTGATGGGGGAGTGTTTTTTATTAATTGCCGCAACAAAGTATGGTTCCATTTGAATGTTCTCCTTTTGTTCTTAATGCCAGATTGCAACCTAAAAGGAAAGTATGAAACTGTTGTTTTTTCGAAAATAATATCCACACGGTGATTTTGGCACCGCTAAAAGGAACCCGCAAGTTGACGCCTGTTGGGTGAAGTTGTAATTGTGAAATGTAGCTGGGGCGCGGTTACTGATGTTAAGCTAAATTGCAGGTTTCTAAATGACCGACGCTTCTGACACAAATATGCAGCGGCTTTCTACGCTTTATAAGGCGCTTGCACCTGTCGTGCTCGAAGTTGATTCGAACGAGATTATAACTCACATCGTAGGTTCACCGTCAAAGCTGTTGGGCGCCTCCTCAGATGATTTGGTCGGCCAAAACTTTGCCGACTTTATCCATGACAAAGACGGTGCAATATGGCGCCTTATCCGACATAAAATTGTGAATGCAACGAACCTTGGGCCTTTGCCGCTTCGGCTGAGTGGAGGCGAAGGTGATCTCGGTGCTTTTGAAGTTTATGTTGCGCATGCGGTTGCAGGGAAAGGTGCGCTCCTGCTTTCAATTGCGCCTTATCAAGGGCAGCTGTCTCTGGGTGAAAACAAGCGCCCGGCTAGTAGCGCAACCCGAAAGTTCACCAAACATGATTTCGGACCGCTTGCGCGTCGACTTGAGGGGTATGTTAAGGAAACCGACAAAGGGATCGCTGATGCCTTGATTGGGTTAGCCGGTATTAACGATCAGAAGGAAGGTGAAGCCGAGACCAGCCTGTGGGCTTTGTATAGTTTACTTCATGACGCCGCCTCTGAAAATGCCGCGACAAATATGGCGAAGCAAAAACGAGAAGGTTTCGAGCAAGGTGAGCGAGCCCAAAAGAAAGCTGCGCAAGAGGACAGTAATGCGGTCCAAGGGGCCGTACGCGAAGCATTTCAGCAAAAAGGGCGCGAGACAAACTATGTAACGGTGGCTGGCGAAGACGGCATTTCCGAAGCCGAAGCAGTTAAAGCCGCGGTTTATGCGATGAAGAAGTCAGCTGGGGCTGGTAGGGCGTTGACGATGAAAGCGCTTACGGGCGGCTATGAAAAACGCTTGGAAAATGTGAAAAACCAGCTGAGGGCGTTCAAAAAGATCGTGGTACAGGAGCGATTTGAAATCGCTTTGCAGCCTATTGTGAATATCGGAAGCGGGGAGCTTCATCATTTTGAGGCGCTGGCGCGCTTTGATAGCGAGATATACCGAGGGTCTCCGTTTGAATTTATGTGTTTCGCAGAGGATATCGGCGTTATTCAGGAATTCGATTTGGCGATGACCATGAAAGTGGTTTCATTGTTAAAAAGGATGCGCCGATTGGGCTATGACGCGGGAATTGCGGTGAATATTTCCGGAAGATCTATTCAGTCCCAGGCTTTCCTGCGGCATTTCTTCCGCATTTTAGAAGACTGTAACGATATTCGCGACCTGCTGACCTTTGAGCTCACTGAATCAAGCCAGATCGAAGACTTGGAAACGACCAATCGAGTGCTAACCAGAATCAGGGATTTTGGCCACAAAGTGGCTTTGGATGATTTTGGCGCGGGCGCAGCGGGGCTGCAATATTTGCGCGTTCTTAAAGTCGATTTGGTCAAAATAGATGGTGTCTATATCCGAAAGGGCATTGAAGAGGAAGAAAATAGAGCCTTCCTAAGGTCGATGGCAGAACTATGTGCCGGGATGGATATTGAAACCGTAGGCGAGTGTGTGGAAAATGACGCACAGCGCGTTTTCCTAGAGGAAATTGGCGTTACTTATGCTCAGGGGTGGTTGTACGGCAAGCCTGCGCCTGTTGATGAAGCATTGGCAGCGCTGGCCAATACCTGACCATTCACTCACTAGGTACTTGTTCCAGATAATATTGGCACAGCTTTTGCTTTTTTAAGGGTTGAGCATTCAGCGCTCCAGCGTTTGATGTTTCCATTTAAAAAAGGCGATTACGTGTATAACCAATTGAAAAACATAGAGAAAACGGAACGATATTTTTCTGTGGTTACCGCGGATATGCGGTGTCAATTTTTGGCTGGCCGAGCGCTTTTGCCGGGCGCAACGGCATTAAATGCCCGCCTTCCTGCGCTAAAACAGGAGGTCGATTATGTCGCTCAATAGCATTATCTCAACCTCACTTTCGGGTCTTTTCACTAATCAATCGGCGCTGCGCGCGACCGGTAACAATATCGCGAACGTCAATACTGATGGATATGCTCGTGTTAGGGTAAACCAGGAAGCCGCTGTTAATGAAGGCGGTACGACAGGTGTGAAAATCGCGTCGATTGAACGAGTCGTCGACCAGTTTTTGGAAACCGCTCTTAGAACAGCTTCATCTAACACTTCTGAGTTTTCCGCGCAGCGCGAATTCCATGATCGATTGCAGGGTATCTTGGGGGACCCGGCTAGCGATAGTTCGCTATCTGCACGGATTGATCAGGTTTTTCAATCTATCGCTGACCTAACACTTAATCCGGCCGACGTTTTGCGGCGAACTCAGACGCTTTCTGAAATGCAAAGCCTGTTTGACCAGGTCAGCCTGTTTTCGGGACAAATTCAAGGGCTGAGAAGTGAAGCAAGCCAGCAAATGGTGGATGCGGTTTTCAATATAAATGAAGAACTGCAACGTATTCATGACCTCAACCCTCTGCTGACACAGCAAAATGCTACCGGCGCTGAATCGGGTGGGCTTGAAGGACAATTAAGTCAGGCACTGGCCACACTATCCGAGTATATTGACATCAAAGTGGACAGGCAGCCATCTGGCGCCGTTTACGTGTCTACCAGCAATGGATATCCCCTTATTGATACGTCGCTTTCTCAATTAAATTACGAAGCGCCGGGCGTGGTATTGTCGGACACTTTCTTTCCGGCGGTTACGGTTTCCAGGGTTGACCCAGTAACCTTGGAAACGACTTCAACAGCCGTTGATATTACTCCTAACATACGGTCCGGTAAACTGGCGGGCCTGTTGGAGGTGCGTGACCAACAGTTGCCTGACTTATCAATTTCACTCGGTGAACTGGGAGCTCGTTTGGCCGACGAATTTAACGCCGTTCACAATGCGTTTTCGTCATCGCCAGCACCAAATAGCCTGACGGGCGTTCAGACATTGGTGGACGGCGCTCATAGCCCGGGATTTACAGGAATAGTGACTTTTGCGGTTGTCGACACAAGTAACCAGCTCCAGGCTTCTTCTACCGTAGATTTCGACGGCGCATCTCCAGCTGACTTTGACGCACTGATAACGCAAGTGAATACTGATTTGGGCGGAAATGGTACCCTGGCACTTGTGGACGGCGTGTTTTCATTCACGGCGGCGGCGGCGACCGACGGGGTTTTAATCTCGGATGACGCCACTGCGCCTAGTTTGCGAGCTGGCCGCGGGTTTAGCCATTTCTTTGGCCTGAATAACCTCGTCGAAGCAGATCAGCCTGGTATCTATGAAACAGGCCTGGCTGGCACCGAAGACCATAATATGACGATCGGCGAGACCATTGAATTTCGTGCGACGGCTGCGTCTGGCAAAGAGCTGTCGACAGTAACTGTCACGGTTGCCGGTACAACATTCGACGACATGTTAGCCGAGTTGAACGATGTTACAGGGCTCGGAGCCTATTTCACTTTCTCGCTGGATGCGAACGGTGCGTTGGTAAAGACCGATAATACAGGCTTTGAAGGCGCATCTTTAGAGGTGGTGTCTGATAATACGCAAATTGCCAGCACAGGCATGGCCTTTACGCGTGCTTTTGGTGTCGGCGTGAATTACCGCGCAGATGCGGGCAGCAATTTGAAAGTGCGTGACGATATCGCAAATGATCCAGCGCGGCTGGCCCTTAGCGTTTTTGATGCCGCAGGTGCGCCTGGCGATGTGGTTCTAACAAATGGCGACCAACGAGGTGCATTGGCAATTCAAAACCTTCAAACATCTTTGGTGTCTTTTTCTGATGCCGGCGAATTGAAGGGCACCAATGTTACGCTAACGCAATATGTGGCACGCTTCCTTGGTAATGCTGGCTTGCAGGCAGTGCGTGCGGCGAATTTTGAAGAAGATAATTTGGCGCTTCAGCAAGAGATTTCAGCGCGGAATTCAGATGTATCGGGCGTGAATCTAGATGAAGAATTGGCAAACCTTGTGGTTTACCAAAATGCCTACAACGCAGCGGCACGTATATTGTCAAGCGTTCAGGAATTGTACGACACGCTTCTGGCGGTGGTTTAAGGAGGTTCGGAGATGGTTAGCCGAGTATCTAGTTTTGGACAACAGCAGGTATTGATCCGTGGCATCATGGACAATCAGGTGAATGTGTTTGAAGGACAGCGCCAGATATCTTCAGGCAAAAAGTTCGTTGATTACCAAGGGCTTGCTGGTCAAACCAATACTGTGCTGGGCTCTCGTTCTTTCCAGAACCGCGTGGAAAGTTATCAACAGTCGATCGACACTATCCGCGGTAAACTTGATGCTAATGATGTGCAGCTCAATGGGCTCATTGAAGCAATGTCGACACTAAAGGATGCAGTTCAGTCTTCTCTGGCCAATAATCAGGCCGAGGGTTTCAGCGAGCTCCTTGAGCAAACCTATAATTTTATCGCTAATGGCCTCAACACCAATTTTGATGGCACATTTTTGTTTGCGGGTTCTGACACTGGTACTGTGCCGGTGAACGTTACAGAGCTTGCTGATCTCGCGGCGCTGCCATCTGTCGGCGACGCATTTGATAATGGTGCAATCGGGTTTGAGGCTCGCATTGCCGACGGTGTTGACCTGGAATTCGGCCTTTTGGCAGACGATGTAGGAACTGACATATTCCAGGAAATGCTTGATCTGTATAACTTGGACCAAGGCGGTAGTGGTCCTTTTGAAGGCGAACTGGACGCTACCCAATTTGGATTGTTGCAGGGCCAAATTGCTTCATTGGAGGCCTCGATAGACGGCCTTCGGCAGGTTCAGGTGCAAAATGGGCTGGCTTTCGAGCGCCTGGAAGTTGTTGATGAACAGCATGCAGACACGCTTGTTTTCCTGGAAGTGTTTATTTCGGATCTCGAAGATGTGGATATCGCGGAAGCAGTAACCAAGCTGAATAATGACCAGCTTGCGCTGGAAGCTTCATATCGGGCTATCGGTTCCCTGTCTCAATTATCCCTTTTGAATTTCCTGTAATTTGATTTCTGCTGGTCAGCGAGGTTTCTGATAATAGAAGCTTTTGATTTAAGTTGAAAATTGCTTAACCAAAGATATGGTGGGCTCCTGTTTTGGGAGCTTGTTTCAATTATGGCCATTTCGGCGAAAGAATTTAAAAGCGGCATGCGAAGGCTGGGTGGAGCGGTAAATATCGTTACCAGTGCTTACGACGGTAAATATGCAGGGTTAACGGCTACGGCTGTTACATCCTTGTCTGCTGAGCCGCCACGGCTGTTAGCGTGCATCAATAGGGCTGGTGCTACATTTGAGACGATCTCAAAGGGGCGCTGTATCGCGGTGAACATTCTTGGCGCTCAACACAAAGACCTTGCCGAGCGTTTCGCAGGCATGGACGGCGAGCCAGAGAACGACCGTTTTTCCAAAGGAATATGGAGCACAGGTATTAGTGGTGCGCCTATATTTAATGAGGCTTTGGCCAGCTTTGATTGTGAGATAGAAAGCATTTTAGATGCTGGCAGCCATGGTATTGTGATTGGCACTATCCTCGATATTCGACTGTTGGAAACACCTGGTAGCACGCCCCTTTGTTATGTTGACGGAAGCTGGGCGACAATGGCCCCAATGGATTGACGGTGCATTTAGGCGCGGTCTTTTTTTGTCCATGTGAGCGTGAATATCTCTGTTTTTTCCTATTTCTGAACCTGTCTCATTTTTGACGCTCTTATTTTTCTGTCTGAAGAATCGCTACATGTTGACTCTGCGAATCATTTTGATTCGATATGTGGTAGTTTTGCTACCTTAGTGGGTGCAAATAGCGGGTAATTTCACCTAAGGTATTGATTCTTATCCCGGAATCGTTATTCTATGCGATGTGCTCGCAGGAGGCGGGCGCTCGCCAGATGATTTTAACGCTTCTTTTGTCAATTTTGATCGGGCAGGGAGATGACCGTTGGTCAGCAAAGAGTTACAAGATTTGTTGGTTTTGGCGCAGGAGAAATCCTCGGGCGCACGCTCCCGTCTCGTAGAGAATATTACCGACCTTTTCCTTACTGATGATGGACGCTTGAGCGAGCATGAGCGCGCGCTGATGTCGGATATATTGACCAAGCTTATTGGTCAGGTCGAGGCCGATATTCGTAAGGAACTCTCGAATACGCTTGCCGCTTCAGGGCTTGACCTTCCGGACATTGCAAAGCTTTTGGCCAACGATGATGCCGAAATAGCACGCCCGCTTCTGGAGCGCTGTGCCCTTTTGAAAGATCCGGAACTTATTGAGATTATTCGCATGCGTACTGACGAGCACCGTATGGCTATTGCTATGCGTGAGGAGGTGTCAGAGCCGGTTAGCAATGCACTTGTGGAGTATGGCGACGAAGACGTTATCGAAGCCCTCCTGAATAACCACGACAGCACGATCTCCAAGAGGGCAATGGAATATCTGGTGGCTGAATCGCGCAGGGTGGACCGTTTTCAAGAGCCGTTACTGCAGCGGGCTGATCTGCCCGGCGATTTGGCATACCGTATGTATTGGTGGGTTTCGGCGGCGCTCCGCAAACAAATATTGAGCGATTTTGAAGTTGACCCCATGGTCTTTGAAAAAGCGGTAAAGCGAGCTGCCAGTACAGTGCTTGTGGATCAGGGTGACGATCAAAGCGCTTATATTCGCGCTCAGCGCCTCGTACGCCGAATGAAGGAAAGTGGAGAGCTGACCATTCAGTTTTTGCTAAGTTCATTAAGGCAGCAACGTGTGGCGGTTTTTGTCGCTGGGATGGGCGAGTTGGCGCATATCGACTTTAGTACAGCCTGGCGAATTTTTTCAGACAAGGGCGGAGAGAGCTTCGCAATTTTGTCGAAAGCCGTAGGGGTAGATCGCAGTCAGTTTACAAGTATTTATTTGCTGGTGGTGCAGGCCCGTGAAGGCGGTACCGCAAAGTCCCCCGGCGTACTGAAAGATATTTTAAAGCTTTTTGATGAGACCGCAGAGGCGAACGCCAAAGGCGCGCTACAAGTATGGCAGCGCGATAGCGCTTATCAGGAAGCAATCGAAGAATTGGAAAAAGTGGGATAGGCAGCATTCGCTCGGGGGAGCTAAGAGATGCTGTGTCAGGGAGAGCCCAAAATGGTAGAGAGTAAAAATACGCGCAATAAAAAGGTCGTGGATTTAGCGACAAGGCGCAAGGAAATGCCGGAAGGTGCCTTTGGTGCGTCTATAAGCAAGGACGCTGAGCATAGCCTTGCAGCTAACGAGCAAGTGCTTGGTATTGTCGCGCAAATATTGGTTGATGAAAGTTTGCCTTTTTATGTGGCTACGCTTGACGGAACTGTCATTCATATCAATAGCCATTATGATAAACTGGATGCCGCGTTGGTCGATATTACATTGGCTCCAGGTGCCAGTGATACCATTGGCCAATACCGCGTTCCGTCGCTCAAGCCGGTAATCGAGGATGTGTTGGCATCTGACACAACCGTTCGCGCCGAAGAAATTGTGCGCATCAATGGCCGCGAGCGTATCTTCCTCGGAAGGCACACGCCAGTAAGGAATGAGCAAAAAGAGATTGTTGCAATTGCTGGAACCTATGAAGATGTAACGGTTCAGGTGCGCGGGATTGAAGAGTCGAATAAAACGCAGGCCCGTTTTCAGGATTTTGCCCGCGCTAGTAGTGACTGGTTCTTCGAGTGCGACGCCGATATGCGAATTCGATCTCTTTCTGAACGATTCACAGCGATCGTTGGTCAGCCTGCTTCGCTGTTTCTTGGTTCACGATTTGAGCAATTCGGGCAGTTGGAAACTAATCTCGACGGGCGAATTGACGGCCCCCGCGCTATTCGCAGTCGCAAACCATTTCGCGAGCAATTGTTTGTTATCAGCGAAGCCAGTGGTGGTGAGTTAAAATTTCACCTTTCTGCGGTCCCTGTATTTGACAGGCAATCTGGTGAATTTAACGGCTATCGCGGCGTGGGCATGGACGTAACAACACGCTACAGACAGGCCGAAGAAGCCGATGCAGTTCGTTCCAACCTCGAAGGGCTTTTGGCCGAACTTACACGCAAAAACCTTGCACTAGATATAGCCAGCGAACAAGCCACCAGCGCCTTGCGTACCAAAAATGAGTTTTTGGCCGCTATGAGCCATGAACTCCGCACGCCACTTAATGCCATTATCGGTTTTGCCGAAGCCTTTGAACATGAAACATTCGGCTCGCTTGACACGTCCTATATTGGTTACGCGGCCGATATTCGTAAGTCGGGGCAGCACCTATTGGGACTGATCAACGACATATTGGATGTCGCAGTTATTGAAAGCGGCGGATTGTCTTTGAATGTTGATGAACTGTCGTTGGAAGGCGTCATATCCAAAGCTCTGAATATGAATTCGGACGCTGCGCGGAAAAAAGAGCTTATAATCGAGCCGCTAAGTGTGAGCGCTGATCTTTACGTCCAGGCTGACGACCGTCGCCTTACGCAGATTTTCGTAAATCTGATTTCTAACGCCATTAAATTTACGCCCGAGGGCGGTTCAATTGGCGTTGAGGTTAAGATGGCAAAAGGCGATAGCCACGTCGACATTACTGTGTGGGACAAGGGTATCGGCATTTCCGATGAGCAGCAGAAGCATATTTTTGAAAAATTCCATCAGGTAACAGATCATATCTATTCACGAGCTCAGGATGGCACCGGACTGGGCCTGCATATTAGCAGGGAGCTTGCTCGCAAAATGGACGGCGACATCATCGTAGCCAGCGAAGAGGGTGAAGGAAGCCGGTTCACCGTTTCAGTCCCTGTTTCAGATGGAAGCGACGATGACGGGACATTTATCTAGAGATAATAACCCTAATACATTAGGGACGGGAGAAAGGCTTCTGCGGGTCAACCGCGGGAGCCTTTTTATATTGGTTAAAGTGAATAAATTCCCGGAGTATCAGGTGAACTGCTCGTTAAAAATACGGTCGGCAAGGGTGTGGTCAGCGTCAAACAGCAGCTCCAAAGTTTTGCTTTTGTCTTCTTCTACAACCACCTTGCGGACGTCCCGCACTTCATGCATATCGGCCACAGCTGAAACTGGGCGTTTCTGCGCCTGATTGACGGTTAGTTCCACACTTACATGATGTGGAAGCAAAGCGCCGCGCCACCGGCGGGGCCTGAACGCCGAAAGCGGCGTAAGGGCCAGTAAATCGGATCCCAGGGGAATGATTGGGCCATGGGCTGACAGGTTATAGGCGCTGCTGCCTGCGGGTGTGGCAACTAAAAGGCCATCGCCAACCAGTTCGGCCAAACGAACTTTGCCATCGATGGCAATGCTGATGTTGGCCGCTTGCCGGGTCTCACGCAGTAGCGATACTTCATTGATCGCCAAATGCTCGACGGTTTCTCCGTCGCAGCGTGTCGCGCGCATCTTTAATGGATGCAGGCCAAAACTGTCGGCTTTTTCTATCCGTTCCAACAGGTTGTCCGGGGAAAACTCGTTCATCAAAAAGCCAACGGTGCCCTTGTTCATACCGTAAATAGGCTTGCCGTAACCCATATAGGTATGAAGGGTTTGCAACATGAAACCATCGCCGCCGAGCGCAACAATGACATCAGCCTCCCGCGTATTAACCGCGCGATAGCTGTTTTTAAGCGCCTTAGCTGCTTTATTGCCCTCACCAAACTCGCTGGCGATTATCGCTATTTTCATCGTGTGCGGCCTCCAGTGTGGCGGGCAGTATATAGGGAAAGTCCGGGTTCGCGAGTGGTAATTTGCGTGGGGCGGAGGGAAATCTATTTAAAATAAGCGCTTAGCCGCCGGTCTGGCTCATATGTCGCGCTACTTGACCAACCATTTTCCCTCGCGAAATTGCAAAGTCATGGCCTTGAGGTTTAAGTCCCATCGCAGCATCAATCGCCTTGGAAAGGTTTGCGTTTGGCTGCTCAGAGCGCAGCGCTGCCCGCAAATCGATATGGTCGTCCTGACCCAAACACATATAAATACGCCCGGTACAGGTTACCCGGACGCGGTTACAGCCATCGCAAAAGTTATTGGTTAGCGGTGTAATCAAGCCCAGCTTTTGGCCACTGCTGTCTATATCAAAATATCTTGCCGGGCCGCCAGTTTTATGAAGTGAAGGCGTTAACCTGTGGCGCTTTTCTAAATTTGGCAATAAGGCCGATAGCGGCAAATAGTCGTCCTCACGGTCACCATCCACTTCACCGAGAGGCATTGTCTCAATGAAGGTTAGGTCTAGGCCCTGGCTCACCGCCCAGTCCAATAGCTCTGGCAGTTCATCTTCATTCTTGCCGCGCATTGCAACAGTATTGATCTTAACCTCGAGACCCGCGTCTCGGGCGGCTTTTATGCCTTCGAGTACGGTATCAAGTTTGCTGCGGCGGGTGATGTCAGAGAATTTAGTGGCGTCGAGTGTGTCTAGCGAAACGTTAATGCGCCTTACACCTGCCTTGAAAAGCGCCTCGGCCATTTTGGGCAATTGGGTACCATTAGTCGTGAGCGTAACTTCGTCTAGCCGCCCTTCATCAATTTCGGCGCCTAGCCGTTCAATCAACCAAAGAATGTTTTTGCGGACGAGCGGTTCCCCGCCTGTCAGGCGGATGCGTCTTACACCGCGATCAATGAATGCTCGGCTTAAATCATACAGTTCTTCAAGGCTCAGAACGTCATTCTTTGGCAGAAATGTCATTTTTTCTGCCATGCAATAAGTGCATCTCAAATCGCAGCGGTCAGTGACTGACAAGCGCAAATAGGTTATGTGCCTGCCAAACTGGTCGCGCAAACTGTGCTCGGTCTGTTTTTCGATTGTATTTCGGCTGCTATCGGGCATGGCCCTAATGTTGGCGCTCAAGGCGCGCAGGTCAAGGAAATGCTGTATCAAATTTTAGTTGGGGCATGGAACCCGCTACCAGAAGCAGAAAATCTTTTCAGGATTAGCTTTCGTCGTCGAGAAGTGTTCCTAGGGTTTCATCAATTTTCTTGAATGCGGTGGCGCTGGCCTTGAAGGCAGTTTCTTCTGCACGGAGGTCAGCGAACTGCTGGATTAGATTGCCAAAGTTACCACCAGCAGGCGCTTGCGGAGCAGTGCCTGTGGTTTGATTGCTGGCCTCTTGTTGTGCGTTTCCATTTTGAGCGGCATCCAGTTTGAATGAAGATGCTTCAGCGGTGGTTTGCAGAATGTCTTTTGCAATATCCGTAGCACGCTGTTCGGCTTGCAAAAGGCCCTGGCTCGCTATGTTTAATGCTTTGATCATAAAACGTGATTTCCCTCATTCCCTATAAGCACTATATCCTGTTCTCGTAAAGCGTGGGTAAAAAAATAATTACAATTTTATTGAGATAGCTGGCTAACCTGGTTGCAAGTATCTGCAATGGCGAGCCCGGCCTAAAAGGGAAAGATATGCAGCTGGATATAGTAATCGATGTCGTTTGCCCTTGGTGTTATATCGGAAAAAAACAACTGGATAGAGCCTTGGAAATGAGGCCAGGCGCGATTTCCCAGATGCATTGGCGGCCTTTTCAACTTGCTCCAGATACACCTTCAGAGGGCGTGGACAGGGCGAGCTACTATAAAAAGAAGTTCGGTGAAGGTCCGCAGGTGCAGGCTGCGCGGGATCGACTGATTGCTGTGGGGCGCGAGTTAGGCATTCGTTTCGACACGACCAGCAAATGCACTATCGCAAATACGCTTGATGCGCACCGTTTAATCAGGTGGGCGTCCGCTCCTGGCGTGCAAACAGAAGTCGCGGAAGATTTGATGCGGCGCTATTTTGAGGATTGTGCTTTTTTAGGCGACCCAGATTTGCTTGCCGACGTCGCTACCAAAGCAGGCATGGACGGTGTTCTTGTTGCTGACCTGCTGGCATCTGACAAAGACATTGATCTGATCCGTAGTGAGGTTGCGCAGGCCTCTCAGATGGGAATTCAGGGCGTGCCGATGTTTATTTTCAACGGAAAGTCCGGTGTATCCGGCGCTCAGGGTGCAGAGGTTCTTGCAGGCGTCATTGATAAGTTGCAGGCCGAAGTTGCCGCTGAATAACAAAGTGGGGCGGCTTCAATGAAACCACCCCACTTCGCTAGGGAGGGTACTCAGAGCTAAGGCCGAAGGGAACGGCCTTATGGTTGACAGGCTTTCGCTTGCCGTAAGTATTCCCCGACCGGCTTCTTTGGGAAAAAGAAGCTTTTATGCCGGGCAGCATAGGGTCGGGGAACGAGGGAACCTCTATATTAGAACTTAACGAGAAGCCCTGTAGTTGCTTGCCAGCCGTCATTGCCGTCGCCGTATGTGGTATAGTCACCACCAAGGCGGAAGCTCATATTCTCGCTGAGGGATCGTTCGTAACCGCCGCCAAAGCGCCAACCGCTGTCATTAAAGGCATCCCCGCTTGCTTCACTCGGGTCAAACTTTGTTCGTACGAAGGCAGCTTTACCGTAGATAAGATTGGAGGCGTCGTCGCCAAAGGCGGTGCCTAGCGTCAAGCCTGCGCTCCATTCGAATTTTCCTTTGAGACCGGTTGTTTCGTTTTCGTACCCGTTATCCCGGAAGGTGCCTTCAAGCCCCATGACAAAGCCACTGTCTGTCTGACGACGAAAGCCAAGGACACCGCCCACGGTAACGCTTTTGCTGGTATCAACATCGGTTGATAGTTTTGTCCAGTCAAAAACCGCTTCGATACCGCCGTAAGCACCATCAAATTTGTAATCATCGTCTGCCGCAAGCGTTGCCGTAGTTGCTGTTGCTGCCAATGCCGCTGCCGAAATTATTGTTGTTGCGAGTTTCATTATTGTCCTCCAAATCCTTTGTTTGACCACACAGTTTTCCTGTGCCGGTGATTGGGAATATGGAAGCGGACTAAGGCAGTGGTTTGGGCAAGTTAGGGCAAGAAAAAGAAACATTGCGGCGGATTGCGGCGCTCAGATGAACATTTGTTCAGAAAACATGAATTGCAGGGGCTGGCTAAAGTTCATCCAGCCCCTGCAAAATAACCTATCTTATTGTCGTTTGCTTTTGTTTTGACCACCGGACAGGATAATCCAACCAGCTATTGCGGAAAGCAGGCTGGCAGCCAAAACGCCTATCCTCACTTCCGCATTCAGCGTGGGGTCGGCAAATGCCAGGCTGCCAATAAAGAGACTCATAGTGAAACCTATGCCGGCGAGATGGCCTGCACCCCAGATGTGGCGAAAGGTCAGGGATTTGGGCAGTTTGGCATTCAGCAGATAAACAGCCACAAACGCGCCGAGCACTACTCCGACAGGCTTGCCGATCGCCAATCCAGTGAGGACGCCAAGGCTGATGGGATCAGCCAGATTGCCGAAGGAGACGCCAGCAAGCGATACGCCGGCGTTCGCTAGTGCAAAGAGCGGCAATATCATCAGGGAAACGGGTGCATGGAGGCTATGCTCCAAGTCTTCGAGAGGCGAGTGGCCATCGCGGCTTTTGCGTGCGGGAACCGCCAGGCCAACAGCAACACCAGCCAGCGTAGCGTGAACCCCTGACTTTACAACAAACCCCCAAACCAGCAGGCCAACAAAGATATATGCCGAGGTGCTGCGGACGTCCAACCGGTTCATGATGAAAAGGGTTAAACACCCCAGCAGACCAAAGCCTAGGGAAATTGTAGACAGGTCTTGAGTGTAAAAGGCGGCGATTATCAATACGGCTCCCAGATCATCAAGAATAGCCAATGTCAGCAGAAACAACTTCAATTCGGCAGGCACTCGTTTTGATAGCAGCGCCAAAATGCCTATGGCAAAGGCAATGTCAGTTGCCGTTGGTATTGCCCAGCCCGCCATGGCAGCGGGATTTGCAGAAGAGGCATACCAAAAGAGAGCGGCGGGAACGACCATGCCGCCAATGGCTGCAAAACCCGGAAGGGCCAGGTTTTTAGGGTCAGAGAGTTCGCCGTAAACCATCTCGCGTTTGATCTCAAGGCCGATCAGCATGAAGAAAATGGCCATCAGCCCTTCGTTAACCCAAAGCAAAATAGGCTTTGAAAACCCGTAGTCACCAACGGAGATAGTAGCTTTGACATTCAAGAGCGCATCATAAAGGGGCGCAGCAGCCGAATTGTCTAGTATAAGGGCAATGATAGTTGCCGCTATGAGTAACAGACCGCTTAATGCGTCTGTCGAAATTTTCAATTTCACAATAAACTCCTATGACCCCTGCCAGCCATATTGGGGCGACCGTAACGATTTACAATCAAAACCGGACTGAAAGACAAAAGTACGACATTTTGGTACAAAGGGTTAGAGCCAAAAATCACTTAAGCTATTGCAATAGCAGCCAATTTCCGAGTGAGCGACGCCGCTGTCTTGAGGCGGGCGTTTGTCGCATCGGTGCGCGCGAAATAAACCAGCTTATGGTCGGGCCGAACTTTGGCAGTTTTACCGCTTGCTGAAATAAATTCGATCAACCCGGCTGGGTTTGAAAATTTATTGTCGCGGAAACTAATTACAAAGCCTTTTGGCCCGGCTTCCAGCTTTTCGATACCCGCCCGCTTCGAGTTGCCCTTGATAATCATGATCGCCGCTAGCTGTTTTACCTCGGATGGCAGCTTGCCAAACCGGTCAATCAGCTCGGCACAGTAAGCGTCGATGTCTTCGCGGGTCTCGAGGTCCGCAAGGCGGCGATACAAGGACATACGCTGGGTAAGGTCTGGCACATAACGTTCGGGGATCATCACCGTTGCGCCCAAGTTGATGGTCGGTGACCAGTCTGTCTCGCCGAACTCTTCGTCTGAGCCGCCCGCGCGGGCCTCCGCAACGGCCTCCTCGAGCATTTTTTGGTACAGTTCAACCCCAACTTCTTTGATATTGCCTGATTGCTCGTCGCCGAGCAGGTTCCCGGCGCCGCGAATATCCATATCGTGGCTTGCGATAGAGAAACCCGCACCGAGTGTGTCGAGGGTCGAGAGCACTTGAAGGCGTTTTTCTGCGTTGTCGTTTAGCCGCTTATTGGGCTGGGTGGTTAGGTAAGCATACGCGCGGGTTTTTGAGCGCCCAACCCGGCCTCTCAGCTGGTAAAGCTGCGCCAGCCCAAACATATCTGCTCGGTGGATCACCATTGTGTTGGCTGTTGGGATATCAATTCCGCTTTCAATGATGGTGGTGGACAAGAGCACGTCATAGCGGCCTTCATAAAAGGCGGTCATTACATCCTCAATAGTAGAAGGCGTCATCTGGCCGTGAGCGACGATGAATTTCACCTCAGGCACATAATCGCGCAGGAACTGTGCTGTTTCTTCAAGGTCCGCGATGCGCGGACACACATAAAAGCTCTGCCCGCCGCGGTAATGCTCGCGCAGCAGCGCTTCGCGCACCACCACCTGATCAAACGGCAGCACGAACGTGCGCACCGCTAGCCGGTCAACAGGCGGAGTGGCAATAAGCGACAGGTCGCGGATGCCAGACATGGCCATTTGCAGCGTACGCGGAATAGGGGTGGCCGTCAGCGTCAGCACATGAACATTGGCTTTGAGCGACTTTAGCTTTTCCTTGTGGGCTACGCCAAAATGCTGCTCTTCGTCAACAATCAACAGCCCAAGGGACTTGAACTCAATTCCTTTGGCCAGCAGCGCATGGGTGCCGATAACAATATCAAGCGTGCCTTTGCGCATTTCTTCCTTGTTGGCCTTTGCCAGCTTGCCGGAAACCAGACGCGAAAGCTGCCCGATGCGCACGGGAAGGCCCTCAAAGCGCTCAGTGAAATTAAGGAAATGTTGGCGTGACAGCAGGGTTGTGGGAGCCACAATCGCCACCTGATGCCCGGCCATCACGGCAAGGAACGCAGCCCTGAGCGCGACCTCGGTTTTGCCGAAGCCCACATCGCCGCATATCAGCCGGTCCATCGGGCGGCCTGAGGCCAGATCGGACGCGACATCACCGATTGAGCGTAGCTGGTCGTCGGTCTCCGTATAAGGGAAGCGGGCGCAGAACTCATCATAGATGCCTTCTGGCCTGCTGATGCGCTGGCCTTCGCGCATTTCGCGCTGGGCGGCTAGTTTGATAAGCCCATCGGCCATCACCCGGATGCGTTCTTTGGCGCGCGCCTTGCGGGCCTGCCACGCTGCACCGCCAAGCTTGTCCAGTTGGGCGCTGGCGTCTTCACTGCCAAAGCGCGTGAGGATTTCAATGTTTTCCACAGGCACAAACAGCTTGTCGCCGCCGTAGTAGGTAATCAGCAGGCAGTCGTGGGCAGCGCCGCCCGCTGTAACGGTTTCCAGTCCTTCAAAGCGGCCAATGCCGTGGCTGGCGTGAACCACAAGGTCGCCAGGGCCAAGCGCCGAGGCATCGCGCAGAAAATCATCAGCTTTTTTGCTGCGGCGGGATTTGCGCACCAGCCTGTCGCCCAGCACATCCTGCTCGGAAATAATCGCCAGATCGTCAGTTTCAAAACCCGTTTCCAGGGGTAGTACCGCTACCGAAATGATTTTGGTATTTGATGTGCGAATATCTGCCCATGTGTCGGCCAGCCCTACGGGGGCCAGATCATGGTCTTCAAGCACGCCCTTCATGCGGTCGGCAGCACCCTCCGAGTAGCTTGCGAACACCACGCGCTTGCCGCTTTGGCGCAGGGCCAGCACATGGTCTCGCACCGCATCGTAAACGTTGATTTCCTTGTTGTTGCGTTCGGGGCCAAAATTGCGGCCCTGTTTTGCACCAAAGCTGAGAACACCGAGCGCAGGCGGCTCTTCAAAGGGTGAAAACCGCCTTGCGTTCAGGCGTTCCAGCGTGTTTTGCCACTCAGTTTTGCTGAGGTACAAGCTGACGGCTGGCACAGGTTTATAGGGCGGCGTTAGCGTATCACGGGTCTTGCTTGCAATCTCAAGCGCTTCTTTGCGCGCGCTGTAATAATCACCGACGGCCTCTAAGCGCTCGTCCGCGGCTTCACTGGCCTGGTGATCCATTGACAGCGCCGGCCGCGACAAATAGTCAAACAGTGTCGCCATTTCTTCGTGGAAGAAAGGCAGCCAATGCTCGGCTCCCTGGTGCTTGCGGCCTTCGCTGATCGCTTCATACAAGAGGTCATTTGATTTAGCCGGGCCAAAGGTGGCGGTATAATTGCGCCTGAAACGCGTAACTGCGTCCGTCGACAGCGAAAATTCGCTCGCGGGTTTCAGATGCAGCTCTTTTGCAGTGCCTGTGGTGCGCTGGTCCAAAGGGTCAAAGCGCCGGATGGTATCAAGCTCATCACCAAAAAAATCGAGCCGCAGCGGTTCATTGTGGCCGGGCGGGAAAATATCAATCAGCCCGCCGCGCACCGCAAATTCTCCCGGTTCCATCACCTGACCCGAACGCGTATAGCCGTTTGACGCTAAAAACTCAGTAAGCGACTTCATATCAACCATGTCGCCCGGTTCGGCGTGGAAGGTAGCGTCTTTGATTGCTTTTAAGGGTGCCACGCGCTGCAACGCAGCATTCACGGTGGTAACCACCAAGCGCGGCGCCGATAGCTTCTGGGACGTAAGCGCAGACAGCGCTGCCATGCGCTTTGCCACAATATCAGCCTGCGGACTTACTCGGTCGTAGGGCAGGCAGTCCCACGCGGGCAGGGCGATAACCTCTAAATCCGGCGCGAAAAAGCGCACGGCGCTTACCAGTGCCGCGAGCCTGCCGTCGTCGCTGGTGACATGCAACACAGGGCGCTTGCCACTTGCGAAAGCGCGCTCAGCGGCGTTTGCCAGCAGCATAGCGTCAAAACCGGATGGCACACCGCCTGCCAGCAATTGCTGCCCATCATTTACAAAATCAGTGAGTGTCATCGCCGCAATATGCTCATTTCGCTTTCAGGGTCATGAAATCAAGCTTTTGCAGCCGCTCCATCATCTCGCCTTGCCATTTCTCAGGCACATTTTCACCTTTTGTCACCCAGGCTAAAATTTCGTGGTCTTGCTCTTCGTAAAGGGCTTCAAACCACAGGCAGTCGGCTTCATCAAAGCCGCTGCCGTAAGCCTCAACAAAGTTGCCGAATATCAGGTCCAGCTCTTTGATGCCCCGGTGCCAAGAGCGGAACAGCAAGCGCCTGCGTCTGTTTTCAAGGTCGATATCCTTGTGTGGGTCATAGGTGAGGTCAGTCATAAACAGGGTTCCGGAAAGCACATGGTAAGTGGCCCATTGGCGAGCGCGCCACCATAAGCTATGGTCCGAGTTCAATAAAGCGAAACTTTACCAATTTTAGACACTGATGACCCGGGGGAAACAGGGCTTATGCGCCCAGAGCTGTTAAACCAGTATTTTACCGATATCGAACGCCTGCCGGGCATTGGCAAGCGCACCAAGGTGGCACTTGAGCGACTTACGGGCGCACGTACCAAAGACCTGCTGTTTCATTTGCCCACGGGGCTTATTGATAGGCGGTATCGGCCTACGATTGAGGCGGCGACACCGGGCGCAATTGTCACCATTGAGGTGATGGTTGCCGAGCATCAGCCCGCGAAGACCAAGCGCATGCCCTACCGGGTGCTGTGCAGTGATGCGACAGGCGAGCTGACGCTGGTATTTTTCCACGCGCGAGCCGACTGGCTGAAAAAACAGCTGCCTGAAGGCAAGAAGCGCATTATCAGCGGCAAGCTGGAACATTATCAGGATAAAGCGCAGATAACCCACCCGGATTATATGGTGGACCCCGAGAACCCCGAGGAAATGCCGGAACTGGAAACGGTTTACGCTTTAACTGCGGGCCTATCAGGCAAAATGCTGCGGAAAGCGGTGCATGCGGCGCTTGAAAAAGTGCCTGCGCTTCCTGAATGGCACGACGCGGCCCTGATGGCGCGTGAAAAATGGCCTGATTTCCTGTCAGCGATCAAAAACCAGCATGAGCCCGCGCATTCTGATGATCTTATCCCGTCTAGCCTTGCACGCAGGCGGCTGGCAGCGGATGAGCTTTTGGCGACACAGTTAGCGCTGGCGATTGTTCGCGAACGCACCCGCCAGAAAAGGGGTAGGGCGCTGAAGGGCGCGGGGCATCTGCGCGCCAAAATCATTTCGCTGCTACCTTATGAGCTTACCCGCGACCAGCAAAAAGCGCTGGCTGATGTAACCGCTGACCTTGAGAATGAGCGCGCCATGCTGCGCCTGATGCAGGGCGATGTAGGCAGCGGGAAGACAGTGGTGGCGCTTTTGGCGGCTGCTGCTGCAACTGAGGCTGGCGTGCAAACAGCCATCCTCGCCCCCACTGAAATCCTCGCGCGCCAGCATTTTGCCACCATTCAGCCTCTAGCTGAGGCGGCGGGCATGACAGCGGCGCTGCTCACAGGCCGTAACAAGGGCAAGGCCCGCGCCGGGCTTTTGGAACAGCTGGCAGCGGGAGAGATTGATATCCTTATGGGGACGCACGCGCTTATTCAGGATGATGTGATCTTTCATGATCTTGGCTTTGCGGTGATTGACGAGCAGCACAGGTTTGGTGTGAAGCAGCGGCTGGCTTTGGCAGCTAAGGCGAACCACGGCATTGACGTACTGGGCATGACAGCCACGCCCATTCCGCGCACGCTAACGCTTACCGTTTACGGTGATATGGACACCTCGCTGATCCGCGAAAAACCGCCTGGCCGAAAACCCATTGATACACGCGTGGTCTCGTTGGACCGGCTCGCGGATGTTGCGAACGGGATAAAGCGAGCTGTGGATGGCGGCGCGCGCGCCTACTGGGTTTGCCCGCTGGTGGAAGAAAGCGAAATGCTTGATCTGGCCGCTGCGGAAGAGCGCTTTGCCAGCCTGAAGCCGGTGTTCGGCGACAAGGTTGGCCTTGTGCACGGCAAAATGAAGGCGGCAGAGAAAGACGCGGTGATGGCGCGCTTTCAGGCGGGCGAGATATCAGCGCTGGTATCTACCACGGTGATTGAAGTGGGCGTTGATGTGCCCGAAGCCACCATTATGGTGATTGAACACGCTGAGCGCTTTGGCCTTTCCCAGCTGCACCAGCTCAGGGGGCGCGTGGGGCGCGGGGCCGCACGGTCCAGCTGTATATTGTTGCGGGCAGCGGAAATTGGCGCTGTGGCGCGGGACAGGCTGAAAATCATGCGCGAAACCGAAGACGGTTTCCTTATTGCCGAAGAAGACCTGCGCCTACGCGGGGGCGGTGAGATTTTGGGCACGCGCCAAAGCGGCCTGCCTGAGCTGAAAATGGTGGATTATGTGGAACACGCCGACCTGATAGCTCTCGCCCGCGATGATGCGCGCATGATTGTGGCAAAAGACCCCGAGCTAAGTGGCAAACGCGGCGAGGCGCTGCGGCATCTGCTGTATCTGTTCGACCGCGACGAAGGCGTGCGCCTTATGGCGTCGGGATAATCTCACTATTTACTTGCGTACAACATTACGTACATGTACTATATGCTATGCATAAGGAGTGTTTGAAATGACAGTTATGACCTACACCAGCGCTCGGCAGGCTTTTGCTACCATCATGAAAAGGGTGAATGCTGATCGCAGCCACGTTCATGTCACGCAAAAATCTGGTGATGATGTCGTGATTATGAGCAAGGCCGATTTCGATGCGATTGAAGAAACCATGCATCTGCTGTCCAGCCCTGCAAACGCGCAGCGCCTTAATGAAAGCATTGCAGAACTGGAAGCAGGTGGCGGCACTGAACACGGCTTGGTTGATGTATGAAGCTGGTCTGGAGTGCCAATGCCTGGGAAGATTATCTCTACTGGCAGGCTAACGACAAAAAAACCGTTAAACGTATAAATGCTCTCATCAAAGACATCAAAAGAGGCCCGTTTGAAGGTCTAGGCAAACCTGAACCATTGAAACACAATTGGGCTGGATATTGGTCGCGGCGGATCAATCAGTCTGATCGACTGGTTTATAAAGTTGAGGCGGACGCGATTTTTATTGCTCAGGCCAGATTTCACTATAATTGAATAGTTGAGAATTATATTTTCTGATCCAGATCAGTCAGGGCTGCCAATATGGCGTGGGAAAAAGAGTTAGCTGAAAAAGCCAAACGTGAAGCGTTGGCCGAAAAGATGGGCGGCGAGGACAAGCTCGCGCGCCAGTATTCGCGCGGCAAGATGGACGCGCGCCAGCGGCTTGATGCCATGGCTGACAAAGGCACATTCCGCGAGATCGGCAAGCTGGCGGGCAAGGGCAGCTACAGTGAGGACGGTGACCTGGAGGATTTCACGCCGGCGAACTTCCTGTTTGGTAAAGCCAAGGTGGCCGGGCGGCACACAGTGCTGGCCGCGGATGATTTTACCGTGCGCGGGGGCGCGGCAGATGCTGCCATTTGGCGCAAGGCCATGCTGGCCGAGCAGATGGCGCACGAATGGCAAATGCCCATCATCCGATTGATTGACGGCACCGGCGGTGGTGGCAGCGTGAAAATGCTTGAGGACATGGGCCTTACTTACGTGCCGTATCTGCCGGGCTGGGAACATGTGGTGAAAAACCTCGAGGAGGTGCCGGTGGTTTCGCTGGCGCTTGGCTCAGTCGCGGGGTTGGGTGCTGCGCGAGTGGTAGCGAGCCACTATAGCGTGATGGTCAAAGGCATATCCCATATGTTCACAGCTGGGCCTGCAGTGGTATCGGCGATTGGTGAAACCCACGACAAAGAAACGCTCGGCGGGGCCGACTTGCACGCCAGATCTGGCGCTGTGGATGATATCGCACAAAGCGAATGTGATGCTTTCAATATGGCGCGTAAGTTTATGTCTTACCTGCCAAATAATGCATCAGTGGTGTCTTCACGTATTGCGCCAAAAGACAAGATCACCCGCCGGGATAAAGCGCTGCGTGATGCCGTGCCCGAGGACCGCAAGGCCGCCTACAGTATGCGGAAAATCCTCGCGGGCGTGTTTGATCGGTCAAGCGTGTTTGAAATGGGCCGCCGTTGGGGCCAGTCAGTGATCACAGCCTTTGCACGGCTTGATGGCTGGCCGGTGGCCGTGCTGGCCTCTGACCCTTCCTTTATGGGCGGTAGCTGGTCAGCGGATGCATCGCGCAAGATTGAGCGTTTTGTAAAGCTCGCGAACACCTTCAACCTGCCGATCGTGCATCTGGTGGATAACCCCGGTTTCATGATCGGGCTTGAGGCGGAAAAAGCAGCCACTATCCGCCACGGCGTGGACGCGCTGAACGGCATTTACAAATCCGATGTGCCGTGGGCGACGGTGATTATCCGCAAGGCCTACGGCGTGGCGGGTGCCGCCATGAGCAACCACACCAAATTCCAATACCGTTTTGCATGGCCTTCGGGCGATTGGGGCAGCTTGCCGCTCGAAGGCGGCATTGAAGTGGCCTATAAGGCTGAATTAGAGGCCGCTGAAGACCCTGTGGCGCATTTAGCGGCAATACGCGAGCGGTTGGACAAGGTTCGCAGCCCCTACCGCACTGCAGAGGCCTTTATGGTCGAAGATATTATCGACCCTTTGGACACACGCCCACTTCTGTGCGAATTTGCAGAACTTGCTTTCGCGCGGCTTAAAGCCGGGAAATAGCGGATTTGCCTAGTGCAGATCTTTGAAGGACTTTTGCCAGTGATCGATTTTCACAAACAGATTTTCTTTTTCATCACCGATTTTTCGTTCAAAGTGCTCGTCAAAATCTTCGCCAGACGCTTGCGCTTTGTCGACTTTTTCACGGAATCCCTTTAGTTCCTCAACAAGTTCAGCGTGCTGTTGCTTAAATTCGCTCTTTTCCGGGGCATCAAAAGCAGAAGCTGTGGCGTGGTCTTCCAACATTTTTTCCCGGGAACGTAGCCCTTCCGCGAGCTTGTGCATAAATTCAGACATATCAACCTCCTTTGTATGAGTAACACAGGAAGTGTACGCCTTATCGGTGCAACTACATTGATGTAGATCAAGCGCAGTAGCTAAATTTTCTGCTCATAAACTCGGTAGGTTTTATAAACCTCACAGCCGATCTCCAGCAGAATACTGTTCATGCCGTCATTGTCCTCCAGAATCCAACCGAGTTCGCCAAAATAGGCACCGCGTTTTTCAACATGCTGGCGGCTGACATCAATCATCCACATGGCCATGGCGGCTCCTAGTGGTTTTTTTTGGAATTTCTTCCGGACGCCCATAAGGGGCACACGGCAACGGTTTTCCTTGCCGTTGAACATACGGTAGGCGAGCGTTAGCGCCTTAATGGGCCCAAGTTTGCCGTCCATATCCCTGATTTTGTGGTTCACATCAGGAATTGTAAGCATGAAGGCCACGGGCTCGCCGTCATACTCGCAGATATAGGTACGGTAAGGCTTCACTACAGGTTTTAACGCCTCTGCGCCGTGTTTTACTTCTTTTTCAGTGAAGGGCACATAGCCCCAGTTTTCGCCCCAGGCCTCATTGTAAATATCCATAATGATGGCCAGTTCACTGTCAAAATCTTTCATATTCACAGGGTGCATTTTAACTTTAGCGTTTTTCTCGGCCATACCCACAATGCGCATGGCGCGGTCAGGCATGGGCGTCGCCAGATCAATTCTGTAAGCGAACATATCCTTTGCTTTTTCGAAGCCGCTTTCTTTTAGCCAACCATCATACTGTGGTCTGCCGTGGGGCATCATAAAGCAGGGCGGGGTGTCAAAGCCGTCTATAAGGGTGCCCACTTCTTCAGCAGAATTTAGGGACCATGGGCCCTGCATGCGTTCCATGCCGCGTTCTTTGAGCCAAGCTTTGGCTGTGTCGAGAAGTGCATTGCCAGTTTCCTGGTCGGTTGCTTCAAAGAAACCAAAATGTCCCAGATTTGGGCCCCATTTTTCCTGAGCGAGACTGTCAATTTGCGCGCTGATGCGCCCAACAAGTTTGCCGTCCCGCTCCGCGGTCCAGAATGCAACCTCGGCATGGTCGAAATAGGGGTTTTTGTGAGGTTGCAGCACGTCCATGCGTTCGAGCATAAGCGGCTGGATCCAGTTGGGGTCATCTTTGTAAACTTCACGTGTGACATTCACGAATTTTTTCAAATCCGTTTTCCCGCTTGCCAGACTGATTTTCAATTCACCCACGCGCCGTGCTCCCTGCCGCTCCATACTTTGTGTATGTGGATAGCCTAACAGACGGTATTTGCAAGATTTATCGAAAGACCCTAGCGTCTCACCAGTCTACCAAGTTTGCCAAGGGCTTCTGCGTCGTGGTTTGAAAGCCCGTAGCGCACAATGATGACAAGTGCGGCGACGAGGCTAGCGACCGCAGCGCTAATGCCTGTGGGAGCGTCCCAGGCCGTGCTGGCGGGAACCATGGCACTAATTCCGCCCGCTAAAACAATGGCCAAGAATAAGGGGCGCAAGGTTTCCCGACTATAGGGAACAAGCCGATAAAGAACGGCAGTTTCGAACAGTGCAGCAAGCGCTGTGGTGCCGAGCCCTAAAGCCGCCGCGACGGCAGCGCCGCTGATACCGTATGCTGGTACCAGCTGGAAGCTTAGGCCTAATAGTACGGCAAGCCCCAAAATTCCGTTCAAGGCAGGCAGCAATTTGTGGCCGAGCATTTCAATGATGGCTGAAGAGGGCCCGGTCGCGGTTTCAAACACCCGGCCAGCACATAATATGGCTATTGCCACGGTGGCTGCCTGAAATTCAGGCTTCATGGTTGCCAGTATATCATGGCGCGCCAAAATAAGCGCCGCAGCAAAGGGCAGGGCAATCGCCAGCGATAGCCTGGTGGCAAAAGCATACATTTCGCCCAGGGCCGCGCGGTCGCCAGCGCCTTCTTTTTCAGAAGCCAAGGGGGCCATTACATATTCAAAAGCCAGACGCACAACCTGCAGCGCGCTGGCCAGCTTGCGGGCTACGGCGTAATAGCCGCTGGCAGCGGCACCTGCGGCACCTGGCAACAGTAAATTGAGGGCAATTACCGGAAATTCGCTAAATAGGCGCTTGGTAATGTTGGACGGCATGAGCATTAATCCAAAAGCCCATATTTCCTTGGGCAGGGCCCCTGTGAGCGGCGCACGTAGGATGTCGCCAAAGTTATAGTGTTTGGCAACTAGCCTAAGCGCCAGTGCGGCGGCGATAACCACACTGGCAAGATGGGCGAAAAACAGGCCATAGGTTAACATGCCGACCAAGGCAAAGATTGTCGCCAACAACAAACGTAAGCCTTGCTCGTAAAAAATACGGACACGGATTTCCGGGCCAAAGGTGCGGCGAGCGCGCACTGCGGCGGTGGCTACTTCAACAAGGGTCCAAAAAGGTAAAACCCAAACATAAATGCGTATCACCGTCACGAGTCGGGCTGCGTCTGCCTCTGACGCGTTAACAAAATTTGCCAGCGTAGGCGCTAAAACCATACCAACGAGGGCGAAAACTGTTCCCATCAGGAAGCTGGTTTTCAGCGCGAAGCCAGCGATTTTATTTGCGTCGTCAGCGGTAGCAGCTGGAACAAAACGTTGCAGCGCCGTGGTCATGGCGATATCTGAAACTGTGGACCAAACTTTCACATAGGCCCAAAGGGCAGCAAAAAGGCCAAAGGTTGCCCCGCCATACAGCCAAGTGAAGGCCACCAGCGAGCCAACCTCCAGAAAAGCGCCTAAGCGGCCGATGAAGGCCAAGCCTGCGCCGCCAGCGATGCGCGCTTTATGATTTTCCGGAGGTGTTTTGTCTTCAATTTTAGTCATCCGCGCCAGACTTTACCTGCTTGCCCTTGCCTTCTTCCGTGTTGAAGATAACGGCATAGCCCAGTAGCAAAAACAGGATGAAGGGGGCCCAAGCGGCCAAAAATGGTGGGGCCGCTCCAAACTCGCCCATTGCCAGCATAAAATTGTCGGCGACAAAAAAGCTGAAGCCAAGCGCCATGCCGATTACAAGGCGTAAAGCCAGGTTTCCGGCGCGGTGGACACCAAACGCTGCTACCGCCGCCAGAAGTGGCATCAACAAGGTTGCTGCTGGCCCGGCTATTTTCTGGAGAAAGCTGGCCATGAGGCGCTGGGTTGGTATTCCTTCGGCGTCCAGTCGCTCAATTGACCCCCATAGCTCTGCCATCGAAACATGGTTAGGATTGACCGTAAGTGCCATAAACCGGCTGGGCGGCAACGGGATATCCCAGTTCTGCACGGCGTTGATAGATAGTTCGTGGGTGACAGTATCAAACCTGCGGGCTTCATGGAGTGTCCATCTGCCGTTTTGATACCATGCGAAGTCGGCCCTGATCATGGCTGTGAGGCGTTTCGCCTCGTCGCGTTCGTAAATTGCCACTTTATCAAGCACAATACGGTTGCCTGATTGGCTCACTGACTCCACGAGAATAACGAGATTGTCTTCTTTGATCCAGATACGCCCCGCCAAGTTCGCGTTTGGCGGCAAGTCGATGGCATAATCGTTTTCTTGCCAATATTCCAGTTCCGCGTTTCCGTGCACAGCAATGGTTTCGTTAAAAACGAAATGGCTGGCGGCAATCATGAACGAGGCGAGCCCCAGCGGGAGCAATATTCGGTGCGCAGACAGCCCCGTTGCTTTCATAACCACCACTTCGCTGTGCTGGTTAAGAGTGCCGAGCGTTAGCAGCGATGCCAGCAAAGCGGCGAACGGCGCAAATTGTGAAATTAATTGGGGCGCACGAAGGCTAACGTAAGACACGATTGAGACCCAGGTTGATCCTTCTACCTTAAGGATATCGTCAGACGCGGTCAGAAGGTCAAGAAACTGTAATACCGCCGTCAAACCTATTAGTATGCCAAGAAAGCGGCCAATATGCATTTTGGCCATATAGTGGGCCAGTGTGCGTGAAGGAACAAACATGCGGCGGAGGGAGCGCATCAGTCGCGTACTCCCATCAAGCTTTTGGCTACGCTTTTAATGGGTGAGCTTATGGCGGACCAGGCACGGTCGATAAATGCGAGCGGCTCGCCGCCTGCTTTAAAGGCAGATATGCGGAAAAAGAACAGGCTTAGCCCCGCAAATGCAACATATAACATCCAGATTGATAGATACGGTGACGCCCCGTTTTTAACGGCAGTTTCCATGCCTTCCATAAATTCGTTATAAATAATGAGCAGTGACAGCCCGATCACTATGCCAGTGCTGCGTCCTGTGCGTTTGCTGGTGATGCCCATAGAAACTGCGAGGAACGGTAAAATAAAGAAACTAAGGCTGTGCATTAGTCGCCAGTGGAAATTGCCGGTCAAGGCCGCTCTCAGGCTGCTTGAGTTTGCAGGATTATCTTTTTCAACAAATAGCTCTCCCAGTGTCATTTCCAGTTCCTCGCCGCCGCGCGTACGAAAATCTTCGCGGGCCGGCAGCGTTATCTTCAAGTCCTGGCGGTCAAAGCTAAGTACGCGGGGTTTGTTTTGCTTTTCGTTCAAGTCAACAATCACGCCGTTAAAAAGGCGCAGTAAGATAGTCTGGTCGTCCTCGGTGGCAAAAAAACCACCCCGCTCGGCTGTCACGGCGATACTGCCGCGGTCATCTTTTCGTTCCATGAAAATGCCGCGCAGCTCGGCCCCTTGCTGGTGGCTTTCTTCAACCAGTAAAGTGATATCCTCACCAACCTCAACAAACTCTCCCACGCGGATACTGGCGCCGAGAGCCCCACTGCGCAGATCAAACACCAGCGTACGGTATGTGTAAATACTATAGGGTTGGACCCAGCCCACCAGAATAGTGTTTATAACGGCCAGTAGCAGTGCCAGCATCAACAGGGGGCGCATCAGGCGCGGCAGGCCAGTGCCTGATGTCGTAATTGCGTCCAGTTCGCTGGACAAAGAAATTTTTCGGAAGGCAATCAAAACGCCGAGTAATAGCCCAACGGGTAGTGCCAACCCCAAATAATGCGGCGCCATGTTGGCCAGCATTTTAAAAACGACGTTTGCAGGGCCGCCCTGGTTCACTACAAAATCAAACAACCGCAGCATTTTTTCCAATATCAACAATAAGGCAGCAAGGCCAAGAGTTGTTAATAGCGGTGCGCTAACCTGACTTAAAATATATCGGTCGATACGGGTAAACATAGGATGGCGCTACACCTCTTCGGGAAACTAATCAAGCTAGATATCGCTGTATTTTCTTCACAAGACAAATGGTTTCAACAGGTAAATTTGACAAAAGCTTGTTGAAATTTGCCGCAATTGAGGCCATAGGGGTCATAATTTCGCCACCAACCAGCAGCACTAGCTGGTGCAGACGGACGAGTTTGGAGAGTTTTATGGTGCGCACCGCGTGTAGGGTTATGAGTATTGCGGCTATTGTTACAGCGCTTTCAGGCTATGGTTTGTCTCCCGTTTTTGCCAAGGCACAAGACAAAGATCATTTGTATGATCTTTGTGAGGCAGGGACCGGCGGGGCCGCCCTTTTCATCCAGGTTGAAAATATCCGTTCGGTCGAAGGAAATCTGCGGGCGCAAGTCTATAGCAACGACCCGGACGAGTTTCTGGCAAAAGGAAAAAAGCTGGTTCGTGTAGATGTCCCTGTTAAGACACAGGGTGAACAAAGCGTGTGCGTACCCATGCCGGCGCCGGGCACTTATGCAATTGTTTTAATGCATGATCGAAATGCCAATGGCAAAGCAGATTTTTTTACGGAAGGTTTCGGGTTTACGAATAACCCAAAACTAAGCCTTGGCCCACCAGACATAGAAGAAACACTGATCAAAGTATCTGCCGGTGTGGATAAAACCACCGTCACGCTCAAGTATTTGCTCGATGATGACAGTGAAAAAAGCAAGAAGCGCCGCAAGCTCAACCGCCGCTAACATTGTAAACTTGGTATAAAGCTTCTAAATAGAGGTCGCAATGGCTGACGAAGTTTGAGAGATGATCTCAGGCTCGTCGTCGAGCCTTTGTAAAAGTGGATTTGATGGAGCAACACAGCTATGCAGCTGGAGCATTCAAATATAAAAAGCGGGGCCATGGTGCCGCTGGTTGCGATAATATCCAACCCGCTTAGTACTACCAATGCTGCAGGCATGGAAGCAATTCGCAAAACAGTCGATGAAAGCTCAAACGTTGTACACTTTGAACTCAACGGGATCGAAACCGTTGACGAAGCCCTCGCGCTGTTTGGGCGGACCAACCCCGCGATACTGGTTATCAATGGTGGTGACGGGACCATCGGCGCTGTGCTGTCGTCTATTCTTTATAAAACCCCTTTTTCCGTCGTGCCGCCTATAGCCTTTTTGCCTGGCGGAAAAACCAACATGACAGCTGCCGATCTTGGTTTTAAAGGTAGGCCTGTCAATGTGTTAAAGAAACTTATTAAGGTTGCACGTGAAGGCAGGGTGGCAGAAAAACTTACGTCGAGAAACTTGGTTGAGATGGATTTAGGCGACGGGAAGTTGCCCAGGGTCGGCACGTTTTTTGGGGCCGCCGGGGTTGTGAAAGGCATCCACTGGTGCCGCGAAAATGCCTATGCCAAAGGCCTGCCGAATACGGTGGCCCACATACTGTATGGTTTAAAATTGTTTATCGCAGCGCTTGGTATTGGGGGTGCAAAAGATTTGCTGGTTTCAGACCCTATGTCGCTCAATGTGGTGGGCCACGGCAGGATGTCTGGACAATATTCGGCGGTTATATCTACTACGCTTAACCGGTTGCTTCTCGGCATCAAACCTTATGGGAAAACAAAAACAGGTGGCCTCCGTTTTGCTGCAGTGGAAGCCGGAGGCGGAAACTTTTTGCGCGCTGCTAAAGGTTTGATAACGCGGTCGTTCGGCAATAAAACAATTCACGGAACGCAAGTTCGGCAAGGCAACGAAGTACGGGTTGAAGGAACAGACCCTGTAACGCTCGACGGTGAGATTTACCACCCACTGCCTGGAAAGCCGATTGTTTTACGTGGCGATAAAGCGCTGTCCTTTATCCAACTGTAGGCATTTGAATGACAAAGAGCTCAATGAACGGCTTACAAGCCTTTATCAGCGCAGAATGGCTGCGCAGTGTACCTCACGAAGTGGAAACTGCAGCTGAAGCAATAGCCAGCAAGTACGGCGACAGTGTTGAAGGCGTGATTTTTTACGGTTCCTGTCTTAGGACTGGTGAGATCATTGACAAAATTCTTGATTTTTATGTGATTGTGGACAGCTACCGTGAGGCCTATGACGGGGCCGCACTTGCGATTGCCAACAAAATATTGCCGCCGAATGTTTTTTATCATGAAATTATGGTTGGCGACGTAACCGTACGCTCCAAATATGCAGTGCTTTCGCTGGCTGACCTTGAATTTCGTACCAGTGAGAACTGCCTGAACGTATCGGTGTGGGCAAGATTTTGTCAGCCTTGCATGCTGTTAGCTGCGAAGAATGATAACAGCAGAAATCAGATCGCAGTGGCAATAGCGCAAGCCGTGAGCACGATGTTTAGGAATTTTCTCCACCTCGAGCCAGAAGCTCGTGCTAGCCGGGAGTTGTGGGTTGGTGCCTTTGAGCAAACCTATGCTGCAGAACTGCGGTCAGAGCGGTGGGGCAAGGGGCTGGAGATTTACCTGCTGGATCAGGACCGCTATGACAAGCTTACACTCATAGCCCTGGCAGCGCTCGGTTTAGACGTTGAGCCAGCACCGGTTCTGCATCAACCCAGCCGGACGCGGAAATGGCGGCCACGCCTTAAGTGGGCGGCCCGTCGCTGGAACGGGAAAATTGTCAGCTTCCTGCGGCTTGTGAAAGCAACGGCAACCTTTGATGGCGGCATTGACTATCTGGCCTGGAAAATTAGTCGACATTCTGGTGTTGAGATTGAAATTAAAGACTGGATGCGAAAACACCCGATTATCGCGGGTGTATCGCTTTTCTGGAGCCTGCGAAAAGAGGGTGCCTTCAAATAGGTTTGATGCTGACATTCTTTTTACTCAGGGATTGAGTTCCAGGCCGGTTTTTTCCGCTGTAATTTTGAAACGCCTGATGATCTCGTCGACCTGAGCGCTGGTATGCTGCGCGCAGACACTGATCCGCATCAAAAAGATCCCCGCGGGCGTGGCGGGCGGTGCGGCCATATTCACGTAAACACCTTCCATCAGCAACTGTTCCCAGAATTTTGTGCCCATCATCGGGTCAGGCAAATGCACGGCGACAATAGGGCTTTCTGCTTTTTCGGTACACATGTGAAAGCCTGCTTCCTTAAGCCCGGCGTGTAGTTGTCTGGCGTTTTCCCAAAGGTGCGCACGGCGATTACCACTGCGCTGAATGGCTTTGATTGATGCCGTGGCCGAGGCAACAACGCTTGGCGGCAAACTGGCGGTGAAAACATAGGGCCGACTGGCGTACCGTAGCACGTCAAACTTGGGGTGGTTGGAGACAGCAAAGCCGCCCACAGTGCCGACCGACTTGGAAAATGTGCCAACAAAAAAGTCGACCAGATGTTCAACGCCCAGTTCTTCTGCCACACCGCGCCCGTTTTCGCCGCAAAAGCCCATAGAGTGGGCTTCGTCTACAAGGGTCATGCAACCGTACGCCTTGCCAACTTCAAGCAGCTCCTTGAGCGGCGCGGCATCGCCGAGCATTGAATACATACCTTCAACAACGAGAAGCTTTCCCGCGTCTTCCGGGATGCGTTTGAGCCGTTTTTCCATATGCTCAACGTCGTTATGTTTGAAACGCACAATGGTGGCGTTGCCCATGGCGCAGCCATCATAAATAGACGCATGGCTATCGGCATCGATGATGATATAATCGTCTTTGCCTCCTAGCGCTGAAAGCATGCCCAAGTTGGCCTGATAGCCGGTTGAGAAAACCATACAGTGATCCATGCCGTAAAAGTCGGCAATCGTTGCCTCAAGGGCCTTATGGCCGCTGTAAGTGCCATTTAGTACGCGGGATCCGGTTGTGCCGGTACCAAATTTGTCGAGGGCGTCTTTGGCCGCTTCGATGGCGTCTTCATTGAAGGTCATGCCCATATAGTTGTTGGTGCCAGCGAGAATAGTTTGCCTGCCACCAATTATGGCTTCGGTCTCAGAGACGATTTCATCCATAACAACGGTGAAAGGGTCAACTTTTTCAAAAGGTAGGCTTTCGCGCAGCGCAGTGGTTGCGTCAAACTTATCTAATAAATCCATGATATTGTTAGCCCTCGCTTAATATTTTCTCAACTGCATCAGCAACTTGCTGAATGGTTTCAAGGTCGGGCAAAAGATTGAGTGGCATAAGGATATCGAATTCATCTTCGATTTCAGCAACCAGATCCATCACGGTTAAGCTGTCGAATTCCAGGTCCACGGCAAAGGTTGTTGCAGGTGATAGTTCCACCCCTTTGTTGTTTAGGGGTGCGATAAGCGCGCAAATTTTTTCGATTGTCTCAGCCTGAGCCATAGTTTTTGCCTGTTTTGCTTGTTACTACCAAATATCATCCGAGTTATATCTGGATGCGACCAATCATAAAAGCCCGTTTTTTTTATACCAGTCAGTGGTATCCTTTAGGCCGGCTTTGAGATCAAATTGTGGCGTCCAATCGGGCAAATTGGGGCGTCGGGCTTGTCGGACCGTCCAGTCAGGGTGGCAAAGGTAGCGTGCTGTGGAATATGTCAGCATGGCAGGGCGGTTTATTGCGCTTGCAAACGCGCCGTTTACTGCCCCAATCGTGCCAATGGCCCAGAAGGGCAGCGAAAATATTTTGGCAGGCTTTTGTCCGGAATCCACTAATGCCTCGGCAATTTCCCTGATTTGATATCCACCCGTTTTCCCGTCATCAATTTCAAGGATGGCCGACCCATTGCCGCCGCCAGCGAGTATGGCAATCGCGTCAGCAAGGTCTTTTGCATGGATCATAGATATCTTGTTTTTGACACTGCCGGGGGCTGGCAATATCCCGAATTTTGTCGCCTTCAAGAGCTTAAGAATTTCCTTGTCGCCTGGCCCGTAGATGGCGGGCGGACGTAATATAGTCCAGCTAAATGGCCATTTGCGAGCTGTTAGTAGCAATTCTGTACCGGCTTTGCTGGCTCCATAATGGGAAAGTCGTGGTTCTCGCGCAGCCAGACTGGAAATATGCAAAACATGTTTCACGCCGGTTTCAGCGGCAGCATCAAACACATTTTTGGTTGCTGTCACGTTGATATCAAAAAACCCATCGCGGTTCACCGCTTTGGTCAGGCCCGCGAGATTGATAACCGCATGCGCTCCGCCACACAGGCGCTCTAGACTGTCGGTGTCGGTAAGTGAGCCCTCAACCCAGGTAACGCCTTCGCGCTCTGCCTGGGGGCGGCGTGTAAGCGCGACAACATTTGCGCCAGCTTCGAGCAGGCTTTCTATTACATGGCCGCCAATGAAGCCGGTGCCGCCGGTGACCGCAACAAGCTTGCCGTTAATTAGGTTTTTCGAATGTTTGACCATCTGTTTAGCTGGCGAGCGCCTGCAAGTTTCCTGATAAATACTGGCTGCGGGCTTTTGTGCGGCTTAGTTTGCCGGACGAGGTCCGAGGCAGGGCGCGCGGTGCGACAAGTTCTATCAAACATGTAACGCCTGTAGAGGACTGAACCTGGCGGCGCAGGTCTTCAACCAGTTTTGCCCGAATGGCGGGCTCAGAATTACGGCATTGCACCAGGAGCATTGGAACTTCTTCTGCATTTTGACCGGGAACCGAAACGGCAGCAACATCGCCGGTTTTGACGCCGTCCAGCTGTTCCGCGGCCCATTCGATGTCTTGTGGCCAGTGGTTCTTCCCGTTCACAATAATAAGGTCTTTTGCCCGGCCAACGATGTAAATGTCACCGCCTTTAAGGTACCCCATGTCCCCTGTGTCCAGCCATCCGTCTTTACTGAGCACTGCGCTGGTGGTCTCAGGGTCATTGAAATATTCGCGCATTACCGAAACGCCGCGCAGGTAAATTTTGCCAACGCTTTTTTCCGGCTGCACAGCGCCGTCTTCGTCGCGGACTTCAATTTCATATTCCGGTAGAGGCGTGCCGCAATTTACTACCTCGCGCATACGGGCTTCTTCACCCGAAGCCACCAAAAGATGCCGTTCACCGGTAAGGGAGGCTTCTTCAACCAGATCAATCTCAATGCCACTGCCGATTTTACAAAAGCTTACACCCAGTGTGCATTCTGCCATGCCGTAGCTGGGCAGGAAGGCTTTTTCGGAATAGCCAATGCTTTCAAAGGTTTCGCAGAACATGCGCAATACATCAGGGCGAATCATCTCCGCACCAATGCCTGCAATTCGCACGCTGGAAAGATCCAGACCTTCAAGCGCACTCGCACGCATTGCTGCCCGACGGGCGCAAATGTCGAAACCAAAAGTAGGGCTGAATGTTATGGTGCCTTTGGTGCGGCTAAGAACCCGTAACCAACTGAGTGGGCGACGGGCAAATTCCTCTGTGGGTATAAAATCGACCGACATTTGGCAGGTTAGTGAGGTAAGAAGTGTGCCTACCAATCCCATGTCATGGTAAAATGGTAGCCAGGATACGCACCTGTCATGATCTTCCAGCTTTACGCCGTGGAAGCCCATGCCGTGTGTGTTAGCCAAAAGCGATTTATGGGTTACGGCCACGCCGTGCGGAAACCGCGTGCTTCCGGAAGAATATTGCAGATACGCCAGATCGTCTGGGGTCGGGAGCTGGTGCTCGCCGTCCGTATCGCTGTTATAATAGTCATCATATGAACCAACAAAAGTAGGGTTCATCCCCTCGGTTGCCTGTTCAAGGATTTCATCCATAAACGCCGGAGCCATAATGCCCGAAGCGCCGCAGGTTGTCATTTGCATGTTCAGCTGCGCCACATAACCATCTTTACCGCCAAATGATGTTGGCAAGGGCAGGGGTACAGGCAATACGCTGGCGAATTGGCAGCCAATAAAAAAGGACACGAAATTTGCACTGGTTTCAGCAATAAGCGCGATCCTGTCGCCCTTTTGGAAGCCAAGACCAACAAGCTTGCGGCCGATATGGCGAGCATTTTCGTAAATGTCAGCCCAGGATAGGGATTCGACCAAATCGCCTTTTGCATTGAAGAAATTTGGACCGCGTTTGCCTTTCGCGGCATACTCGATCGCGTCAACTAGCGTATCAAAATCCGAATACCGCCGAGGCAGGCTTGAATCCAATGTAGGTGTTTCTACAATCATCGCGTCCGTTTCAACACTGTTTGTCCCACGCCACAGTAGCGAGACCTACTCAAAACAACAAGCCCGTGCTTCAATCTGTCACTGGGTCTCATACCATACTTGTTCGTGGCGTCCGTTTGCCGACACAATTTACTTGCGTCGCGTCTCATAAGCTTGTTCATTCACAGGCAGAGAAACGCCACTATCCAAAGGCTGGATAACCATATGTTATTGGCCTAAGCAAGAGATTTCTCTCGTTCCGGGCTCTGTTGAAACTGATTTACTTAAGGCTAAGCGCCAATAATGATGCCAATTAAAGCAAATTTTACCAAAGAAGAAGTTGAGCAGTTGCGGAATGATACGCCGGGGCTGCCAGGCCGTATACACCTAGATAACTGTGGTTCAGCGTTGGTCCCGCGCGCTGTTGTGGAAGCGCAACTTGCACATTTGCATCTGGAAACCCGGGTCGGTGGCTATGTGGCGCAAGAGCAACAGTCAGAGCAGCTTGCATCTGTATATGGTTCATTTTCCGGGCTGCTAGGCGGAAAGCCTGAGGATTATGCCATGGTTGGCAGTGCCGTTGACGGTTGGACCAAGGCTTTTTACAGCCTTCCCATGGGGCCCGGCGACAATATCGTTACCGCTTACAATGAATATTGCAGTAATTATGTAGCCTATCTGCAGCGGGCCAAACGAGACGGAATTGAAATACGCGTCGCTCGCCCGGATACAGAGGGTAAGCTGGATACGGATCATCTGGAAAGCCTCATTGACACGCGCACACGCCTTATCAGCATCACGCATGTTTCGTCTTCCAGCGGCCAAATAGCACCTGCTGAAAAGGTCGGAGATATCGCCAGAGCGCACGGCCTACTTTATTTGCTGGATGCGTGCCAGTCTGTTGGCCAGCTGGATGTGAACTTTGAGCGTATAGGCTGTCATATGGCCACCGGTACTGGGCGTAAATTTTTGCGCGGCCCGAGGGGCATTGGCTTTTTGTACATGAATGAAACAGCTCGAGCGCAGATTGACCCGGTAGTTCTAACAAATCAGGCTGCTACCTGGACCAGCAATGATGGCTATGATCTTAGGCAAGATGCAGCGGTTTTTGAGGCGTGGGAGCGCAGCTGTGTAAACCAGCTTGGTTTTGGTGCTGCGGTTGATTATTTGCGGGAGCTAGGCGTTCAGCGGACGGTGGCTCGCATCACAGAACTCACGGCGCACTTGAGAGCCGGGCTTGCCAGCATCAAAGGCATAACCCCAACATGCCAGGACGACGCAACGGCGGCCATTGTTACATTCAATAAGAAAGGCTGGACCGCGCAGGATGTTAAAGCCGAGATGGAAAAACACGCAGTCGCTACTCAGGTTGCCAGTGTGGTCCATACGCGACTGGATTTGGGTGCACGGGGTATTGAAACTACGGCTCGTGTGTCTCCCCATTATTACAACACGCTGGAAGAAATAAACTGCTTCCTTAATTTGATTGAGGGCCTGTAAATGGCACCGTCTGGCCGGAATGCTAACCGGAACAGGCCCAAAAAGCCTGTCAGCGAGGCGTATCTGGAACGGGCCGCCATACATTATTTGGGGCGCTATGCTAGTACGCACGCAAACCTTATGAAGGTTCTGGAGCGTAAGGTTCGCAGGCGAAATGAAGACAATGCCCCCGCGACGGCAGAACAACTTGGTTGGGTCAGGGCTGTGGCCGATAATTGCGTGGAATTTGGCTATATTGATGATGCGACTTACGCCCAGCAACGCCTGACAGGCTTGCTTCGAAAAGGAAAACCCCTGCGGGTTATCGCGCAAGACCTGCGCTATAAGGGTGTGCCTGATCATATTGCGCAAGCCACGCTTGATAATGCCGAATGCGACGAAGACAGGGATATGGATTTGCTGGCCGCTGCCGCATATGTGCGTCGTCGCCGATTTGGTGCATTTCGCCGCGCAGAGTATGATGCGGCAGCAAAGCTGGAAAAGGAAAAAGCAGCGATGATGCGTGCCGGTTTTTCCTATTCAATGGTGCTCAAAATATTGTCAGCAGACGAAGACGAGCTGCTTAGCTTGTTACGCTAATACCAAATTGAGCGAGCGCTTCAGGCGTGTCTAAATCAATAAGAATTCCCGGGTCATCTACTGGCACTTCGCAAACCAAATTTTCGTGGCTTCGTATAATGGCCCGTCCGCCCTGGTCACCTCTAAGGTGCTTTAATTTATCAAACTGTGCCCTGCGCCATAAGACAGGGTTTCCCCGTTTTCCATTAAAGAGCGGAATAAAAATATCGGCTTCTGAGACCTGACATGCCGTCTCTTGGAGTGCGTGGATGGTTGAAATATTTACAAAAGGCATGTCGCCGAGGCTTACCAGGCAAAGTTCCGTGCTTTCCGGTAGTGCGGAAATACCCAGAGAAAGACTGCCTCCCATGCCGCTTTCAAAATCTTCATTGTATAGAAAAGACACATTTTGGCTTGATAGTGCCGCCTCAACTTCGGACGCCCGTGAACCCGTTACTACTGTTATTTCAGCAAGACCTGCCTTCTTAAGCGCCGTTACGCTTTGTGTGACGACAGGTTTGCTGTCAAGCATGGCAAGAAGCTTGTGAATATTGCCCGAACGGGAAGACTTCCCGGCCGCCAATAGAACAACCCTTGTTGGCTCATGTTTGGCTGATGCTGCAGGAGCGCGCGGTTCTGGGCGGTTAGTTGCTTCCTTTAACAAGCCTCCGATGCCCATATTTTGAAGTGTGCTGGCGTCAAGCGGCAGGTTTGCTGCAAACCTTTCCAGCACCCAGTCAAAACCGTTCCTGCTCGTTGACTTTGCACATCCAGGCATGCCTATCACGACCGTGCTGCCAATTTTGCCAAGCATTAATAAATTGCCAGGGTCGACGGGCATGCCAAGATGAAGCACGCTTCCCCCCGCTTTTTGTAGCGCGGAAGGCAGAATATCTTGCATATCACTGATGGCCGAAATCCCTGAAACGATGAGTAGGTCAAGTTTTCGGGCAGATAACTTACGGATTTCTGCCGCTACAATTTGAGTGTCATGGGCACAGGTTTCGACAGTCTCCAATGTCCCTTTCAGGTACTCAATGCGGTTTTTCGTTGCGCGCAATGGCTTATCATTAAGAGGTGTCCCTGTTGACAGAAGGGCCGCGCGGAAGCTTTGATAGGGCGCAACTTTCAGACTGGCGCTCATCTTCAAAGCTTTGTGGAGTTGAGCCGTTTCAATACCGTAAGGAACTATTTTTACCGTAGCGAGAAGCTGGCCTTCAGTTACGGGCGTAAACCGATCCAGCGTGGCTATTCCAATCTCTTGTACAGCGCTATTCAGGTCGTTGATCTCATCGTCAACCACCAGCACGCCAGCGGCCGCGGCATATAAATTACATCGGCCGTGGGCTGCATCCTGAACATCAACGTCCTGGCCCTGAATATGGTCTGCGACCATACGCGCCGCAGAATTCTCATCTGTGTCGCCTTCTTCCAGTCGATAAGCGAGAACTTCAGGCTGGCCAGCTTGATCTAATTCAGCAATGATTTCGGGGGTGATCTCACTGCTTTTTGCGATCCGGCCATCCTTGGTGGCTATACTGTGTGCCAGTCGCCAGCCTAGCGAGCTTGCCACAGTCAAGGTTCTAAACTTCATGTTCGCCTCGAAAGTTGGCCGTGAGCTGTGCGATGATAGATACGGCAATCTCTGCTGGCAATTTCGAGCCTATGTTCAGGCCTATGGGACCATTGATCCGGGCCAATTGAATGTCAGAAAAGCCATGTTCTGAAAGCCTTTCAAGGCGTGCAGCATGAGTTTTTTTGCTGCCGAGCGAGCCTATATAAAAAGCGTCACTCGCAAGGGCCTGTCCTAATGCGGCATCGTCGATTTTAGGGTCGTGCGTTAAGGTAACCAAGGCACACTGGGCATCAAGGGGCGATTTGGCAAGATATTCGTCGGGCCAATCCTGAATGATTTCGGCACCGCCGAAGGTACGTTCTTCAATGAAAATTGCTCTTGGGTCGATAAGCTTTACTTCATAGCCACATGCAGTGGCCATTGGGGTAAGGGCCTGTGCGATATGAACGGCCCCCACAATATAAAGCTTGGGCGGTGGGCAAATAGCGATTGTTAGGTCTTGCTCGGTTTC